>ERZ1023641.25-NODE-25-length-77979-cov-35.618718_pt1 | contig 77979 bp, 56 predicted proteins | sample MGYA00380335_ERZ1023641 | MGnify/ENA primary metagenome ERZ1023641 (study PRJEB33179, sample SAMN07448970) | human gut metagenome | biome: Human-gut; feature: Human associated habitat; material: Faeces | host: Homo sapiens | place: India: Bhopal | collected... | reverse complement strand
TAGTTGAGAATAAAGAAACCCAGTAAGATGTTTATGATATTTTTATGGAGAAAGATGTCCTGAGTCATTACTTCTCTTTCCCCGAAATCTATCATGGCATTGAATAGGCTCACTTTCTCGGCTTTCATCAAGTCATCAACAGTGATGTCGGCCTCTTGAATGATACCATTCTCCAAAAGGGCGGCTCGCTTGGTTCCCAAGAGCAATGGGTGCTTGGGAGTGAGCCACTTGCCATCCTTATAGATAGCGATGTTAGTAAAGGAGGTGTCTGTCACCAATCCATTTTTGATGATGATGATTTCATCACAGTTCCCCTTTGTTGCAGCGAGCCAGTTCAAGTCTGTGCGATCCGTGCTCTTGAAAGAATAGTCGATGTCATCATCCCTTACAATCTTCAATGTATGAATCTCTTTCATGGAATAGAGGGCATATTGGATGTCTTCAATACCTTTCTCTCCATATACAACCCTTGCCTTGTAGAAGTCCATGTCGTGTGTTGAAGCAATCACTTTCTCCAAGCATGGTATATTCTTGCCAGGAAAGAAATGCTGCATGGTTCTCTTCATCCTTTCCTGATGATAGGGAAGTGCCATAGCATTTCCATTCTTTATCTTCACAAAGGTCTCTGGCGAGAAACATACGAATTTCCCAAATCTATCATCACTATTATTCATCCACAGCTTGTATTTCCCTTGGGAATAAAAGAAAACATCTTCTAGCGAGAGATTACATTCGATGAGAACCTGGCAAGTAAGGTTCGTGAGATAACTATTGCCTGCCATGATGTTCCTCTTCACAATATCAAAGCTATTGGCATATTCAGAAAAGGAAGGAGCCATTGCCTTCCAACTGATTTTGGATGGCAAGCCATTCGGGGATAAGTCCTTGGTGTTCGTCTTGCCATCAAAATCATAGAGGCATTCATGAGTATCTATCTCTGATAGCTTCTTGATATATACCTTATCGCCATGGTAATTGATGACGAAGAGGAAAGGTTCTCCCTCTCTAACCAACTGATTGATATGTTGTATAATCTCTTGTTTCATTTACGGAAAAGTCTATTTTCAAAGAATCACTTCAAATACCAGTCCTTGATATATCCAGCATAGTGCTTGGCAAACTCCTCTGCCTGTCCTGGGGCGCAGTCTTTCACCTTCTTGGCAGGAATGCCTGCCCAAATCTCATGGTCAGGAACTTTCGTTCCATGGGTGACCACTGCGCCTGCGGCGATGATGGCACCTTCACCGATGTCTGCCTTGTCGAGAACTGTGGCATTCATACCAATGAGCGCACCCTTGTGGACAATAGCTCCATGAACCACCGCCCCGTGTCCTACCGACACATCATCCTCCAAGATGCAAGGCATGATGCCTGTCTGGTGGATGCAAGCGCAATCCTGGACGTTTACACGATTTCCACATCTGATGGCATCCACGTCAGAGCGCAACACCGCACTATACCAAACGCTACAGTCATCCCCAAGAACACAGTCACCCGTAAGTGCCGCATTCTCAGCTATGAAACAATTCTTGCCCCAATGAGGGGTCTTACCTTCAACAGTTTTGATAATAGCCATAATTCTACTTTCTATCTTTCTTGTTTTTGAGCTTATTTTATGCAAAGGTAATGATTTGATTGCAAATATGGGCAATTCTTTACAATTCTTATATCAAGATGGTGTGTTTTCAATAATTATTCGTAAATTTGTACTTAAATTTAGCATGGGAAAGTTATGAAGACACGCTTGCAAAGGTATAATGGCACTATGCAGTCTTTCTGTGAACCCGAACTCACCTTGTCTTATATATGTATATGCCTTCATCTTATAATTTCTACTCTAATTTTCTAACTGAATTTATCCAAGATAAGCGTAGAGCATTACTGCGAAATATTATGAATTATTAAATATACGCCATTCTTGTCAGCAATGATTAAATTATTTATCCTTTACTGCCAATCTTGCTTGCCTGCTTGCCAGTTTTGGCAAAAAGTGTTCACCCATGGTTACATTTTCCGTTGGCACGCTTGTTGCACAAAGATAGAGTGAAAGCTGAAACCTGAGAGGCCAAGGGGACCGAAAGCGAACCCTAAAATCATTAAACTCTGAGGGTTTCGAAAGATTCCCGAAAGCCTTGACAGCCGATGCAATCATTTAGAATAGGATAAAAAAAGAACGGGATAAATAAAAGAACAATTAGAAATCCCGACGGAGTCGAAAGACGAAGAGAGGACGAGAAAAAGATAATTGGAGGTTTTACATTATGTTGTTAGCTCGTAGAAATCAGAATGTTTCAAATTGGTTGAACAATTGGTTTAATGATAACTTCTTTGATACTGACTTGATGCCTCGCATGAGTGCCACAGCTCCTGCAGTCAACGTCAAGGAGAATGCCACTGCCTACACAATGGAAGTTGCCGCCCCAGGCTTGAAGAAGGATATGGTCAAGATGAACATCGACAAGGATGGTTACTTGAATGTATCCATCGAGCAGAAGGCCGACAAGAAGGATGAGAAGAAGGAAGAGCATTACTTGCGCCGTGAGTTCTCATACAGCAGCTACTCTCAGAGTTATGCTTTGCCAGAGGATGCCGATGCAGAGAAGATCTCAGCTGAGGTTAGCGATGGTGTCTTGAAGATTGAGATTCCAAAGGTAGCCAAGGAAGAGAAAAAGGAAGACGTAAAGCAAATTGAGGTGAAATAAGCCTTCGCTCCAGAAAGCCAAATCGCTTCGATAAATCGAGAAACAATAATTAAAGCTGGAAGGGTAAGTTCCCATAATGGGAGCCTACCCTTTTTGAGGTACTTATGGCAGTGCTATTCGCAAAATACGTAATTCTTTTTGCTTGAAATATTAGAAAATACGCAAATCTTCTTTATGCCTCATGCTGTCTTACACCCATACGAGCCTCGACTACATTCACCACGTAGTCGCCGAGCTTCTCGCACTCCTGGATGATATCCATGTACATCGTGCCGATGGCATAAGTGTAGAGGTGGTTGTTCACGTCGTTGATGTTCTGACTCTTCAACTGGTTGCGATAGTTGTTGATCTCGTTCTCGATGTTGAAGGAGAGGTTGGCATCGTTGTCGCCCTTGTGTCCCACGAGGGTGATGTTCATCTGGGTGAGCGCCTGGTCGGTCAGCTCCATCATTTGGTGCATGTGTTGGTATTGAGCAGGGATGAAGTCCTCCTTGCCCTTGATGCGGCGGTTGATGGTGCGGGCGATATTGTAGCAGCTGTCACCGATACTCTCTATCTCGGAAATCTCACGGAGCATGGCACGAATCTTTGCCTTCGTCTCGTCGCTCAAGTGGGAATCGCTCACCTGGTCGAGATACTTCGCAATCTCAATCTCCATGTTGTCGGAGATACCCTCGTACTTCTCGATGCGAGTGTAGAGTTTGATGAACTTATCCTCGTTAGTCTCGCCAAGCAGCTCCTTCACCATGCCGAACATACGCTGGATGCGCTCGGCAAAAGAGTGAATCTCCTTCTGAGCCTCCAAGACCGAAATCTCTGGGGTTTTCATGATACCTGTCTGGATGAAGCGCAGGCGGAAGTCATCCTCGTCGGCGTTCTTCTTAGGACGGATAATCTTGCACACCAACTTCTCTATCTGTGGGATAAACCATACCAAGATGAAGGTGTTGCTGAGGTTGAAGGTGGTGTGGAAGGCGGCAAGCACGAAGGAAAGCTTGGCGGCGTTGGCATAGAAGCCCGGCTCACCCTTTGCCATGTCGGTATCATAGCCTACCCAACCGCAAACGAGGTTGATGAATGGCTTGAATACACACAGAATCCATAGCACACCGAAGATATTGAACACCATGTGGGCCATCGCCGCACGACGAGCCTGTGTGTTTGCCGTGAGGGCAGCCACGTTGGAAGTTACGGTGGTACCGATATTCTCACCCATCACGAGGGCGATACCCTGGTAGATAGGCAATACGCCTGTAGAACAGAGAATCATCGTGATAGCCATGACTGCGGCAGAGCTCTGTACGCACATGGTGAGTACACTACCGATGGCGAGGAAAGTGATAGTCGTGAGGAAACTTTGTGGGTCAAAGCTTGCGAAGAAATCGAGAACTGGCTGATTATGAGCCAAGTCCATGTCGATGCCGGTTTGTCGTAAAGTTCCCAAACCGAGGAACATAAAGGATATACCAAAGATGAAATCGCCTACAATCTTGCGCTTCTTGCTATAGATAAGGATGATGGCAAAGAAGAAGGCTGGCCATACGAAGTCGGTGATGTTGAAGGAGAAACCTGCACTCATGATCCAAGCGGTGAGCGTGGTTCCGATGTTGGCACCCATGATGACTGAGATGGCTTGCGCCAAGGTCAAGAGACCAGCGTTGACGAAAGACACGGTCATCACCGTGGTGGCTGTGGACGACTGCACCGCAGCCGTGATGAGCGTACCCGAAAGAATGCCCGTCAAGCGATTGGTGGTCATGGTTCCTAACACGTGGCGCAGCTGAGGGCCTGCCATTTTCTGCAAACTGTCGCTCATGGTCTTCATACCGAACATCAGTAGGGCGAGTGCTCCGATAAGCCTAAAAAATATCCAAATCGACATATTTTAATTTAATTTATGTTTTCAAAATCACCGTAGTTGCGAATTTCTTCTTATCTTTACCGCACGGTAAATGGATTCACTTTAATGTGAATAGATTGTCTAACATCGTAACACGAACGTAACGCAAATGAAACAGATGATACAAATCCGTTGCAAAAATAATAAAAAATCTCAGAAAGTAGAAATCGGAAGCACACTTTTTGATATTTTTTCTGCATTTGGTCTCCAAATGGAGTATGGACCGGTGTCTTGTAAGGTGAACAATAAGGTGGAAGGTCTTCATTATCGTGTGTATAATAATAAGGATGTGAAGTTCCTCGACATGACTTCTCCTTCTGGCTCTCGTGCCTACACCCGCACGCTCTTCTTTGTGCTCTGCAAGGCGGTGCAAGACCTTTATCCTGCCCACGATGTCATCATTGACATCCCGGTGTCGAATGGCTTCTATGTGGATGTGCGCTTCGGTCGCCCTGCTACCGATGAGGATGTCGATAAGATTCGCCAGCGTATGCAGGAGATCATCGATGCCAAGATGCCTATCCGTCGATACATGGTGCCTACGGAGGAAGCCATCGCCCTCTTCGAGGAGAAGGGTGACGTGGAGAAGGTGAAACTCCTCAAGACCTCTGGCTCCATCTACACTACCTATTATAAGATAGGTGAATATGTCGATTTCTATTATGGCACGCTTCTCACCAATACTTCCGAGCTGTATCTCTTCGGCTTGGAGAAGTATTATGATGGTATGTTGCTCCGCATTCCTTCGGTCAAGGACCCTAGCGTATTGGGCGAACTGACCAAGCAAGACAAGATGTTTGAGATCTTCAAGGAGCACCATCGTTGGCAAGACATTCTGGGCATCCGTACGGTGGGTGACTTCAACCAGGCTGTGGATGCTGGATTCACCACCGACATCATCAATATCAGCGAGGCTTTGCAGGAGAAGAAAATCGCCAAGATAGCCGAAGACATCGCCAACCGCAAGGGCGTGAAACTCGTTCTCCTGGCAGGTCCTTCCTCTTCGGGCAAGACCACCTCGTGTAAGCGTCTCTCCATCCAATTGGCTGTGAACGGCTTGAAACCTTTGCAGATTTCCTTGGATGATTACTTCGTGGATAGGGAGAAAACGCCAAAGGATGCGAATGGCGAGTATGATTATGAGAGTATCTATGCGCTCGACTTGCAACTCATCAACGACCAGTTTAATGCCCTCTTCCGTGGCGAGGAGGTGGAATTGCCGAAGTACGACTTCCAGACGGGCAAGAGCAAGAAGAGTGGCAAGAAGTTGAAGATGAACGACAACAATGTCTTGGTGGTGGAAGGCATCCATGCCTTGAACCCTGAGTTGACGGCGCAGATTCCTAACGAGCAGATTTTCCGTGTGTATGCCTCGGCATTGACCACCATCTTGCTTGACAACCACAACTATATCCCGACGACCGACAATCGTCTTCTTCGCCGTATCATCCGCGACTATAAATATAGAGGTGTGAGCGCACAGGAGACCATCCATCGTTGGCCATCCGTGAGAGCAGGAGAGAACAAGTGGATATTCCCATTCCAGGAGAATGCCGATGCGATGCTCAATACGGCGATGCTCTATGAGTTGGCGGTCATCAAGACGCAGGCGGAGCCTTTGTTGCAGCAAGTGCCAGAGAATTGTGAGGAGTATGCTGAGGCTTATCGCCTCCTGAAGTTCCTGAAGTATTTCAAGGGCATTCCTTACAATAACTTGCCTCCTACATCTTTGCTGCGAGAGTTCTTGGGTGGAAGCTCGTTCCATTATTAAACTTGTGAAATGGATATTAGAAGAGGCAATATGATTGCCTCTTTTCAAAAAGAAATAGTAAAAGGGTGAAGTTTAAAACGAATACAGCGTTTTAAGCTTCACCCTTCACCTTTTCGCTTGAAAGCCCGATAAACACTGGGGTTGCGAGGGTGAAGAGTGGTTGTTAAGGGTTCACCTAGGCTTCACCACCCTTCACCTGCTTGGAGGAAAGGAAGGCATCAATTCTTCTTCCGTAAATCGCTACGAATGCAAACTTACTTATTTCTGAATCGGCTCGGCGTGGATATAATAGTATTCGTTGTTGAAATTGACATCGTCATGATGGTAAACAAGGGCGATGCGTGTGTCTGTCGTCTCCCAGTAATATTTGATGTCCGACTTTTCTGGCAAGGCATAGAATAGTGTGCGATAGTGCTCTACTTGCTTGCCAATGTCGGTGCCCTTTCCGTAATTCTTCGTCATCAAATTTGCCAGTTCCTGGCATTCTTTCAATAAGATGGCAACATCGTTACCCTTGCCTTTCTCTTCCGAATTGTAGCGCAATTCTGCATACGGCTTGCTGATGTCGTCGTTGTAGGCTCTTGGCACGTACACCGTGAAGCTTCTAGATTTGTCGAGGAGACAAGAGGCGGTATAGTCTCGTGGCTTGCTCTGTGCAATGATGTTCCAGTCGTAACACAGGAACTTGTCGGCGTAGATGTTGTGCTGCATTTCGTAGGTATAGACGACACGCCCATTCTTGTAGCCCTCCAAGACGGTTGGCAAATTAGGCTCTTGGTTGAAGAAATAGGTGTTCCATTTCACGGTTGTCTGCGCTTGACCTTGTTTATGGCGATGGATGACGTAATGGTCGGGAAGGTCGTGTGAATTGCTTCGCCAAACGATGGAGTCGAAATACTCCAATGCGGGGTTTGGGAGAATGGCTGTGCCGAGGTGGTCGGTCAGCGTGAACTCCACTTTCCCGAATGTAACAATGACGGCTCCATTGGTGTCTTCCTCAAAATCGTCAGGATTATAGTACCTTGCGCTTACTCGGAATTTGCAGTCGTTAGGGACGGCACCGGTATATTCGGAGTTGGCATCGTAATTGAATGTTTTCTGCGTTTGGGAAAGCTCGCTGTCTGTCATGCGTTGATAGATGACCAAGCCGTAGAATGGTTTCGTATTGCCGTTTCCGTCTGAACGGAAACCGAGTTGCTGCATGGTGTACATCTGTCTATAGATGAGTTCTGTTTTGTCGAAACGCAATACTTGCATATAACGGTTTTGTATGCTTTCATTAGCCTTGCCACACAGGATGAATCCCCTTGTTGCATCATAGCTCCAGTCTGTGGTATCGTAGTTTCTGCCGGGGGCATCGCTATAAGCAAACCCTACTAGGCGGCTGTCGGATTTAAACCAATAGTCGGTGTAGCCACTGCCCAACATGTCCTTGCGAAAGTCGGTGTGTGAGAGCTTGCCATTGTCCTGCACCTCATACATGCCGATCACTTTCCACCCATATCCTTTTACCTCGTCATTGATGACATCGGCGCTGATAGGTTCGGTGCCTTCTAGAATGCAGCAACCGTCGCTAGTCGTGGTAAACGTGCAGTCAAACAGGTTGCCAGGGGTGATAATGGGCTCGTCTGGGTCGTTGTTCACCTTGTCGCAACTTGTAAAGGTGATAATGCTGAACATAGTCAGTATGAGAAACAAAATCTTTTTCATATTTCCTTCTGTTAGTGATTTTACTCGCAATATGTTGATATTGTGTTGTTTTACTGCTGCAAAAATACACAAATATTAGAAAATACGGAAATCTTTTTGCTTAAAATATTAGAAAAAACGGATGCCTTGGGAGAAACTTTTATCTGCCTAAGGCATTTTTTTGCCCTAGTAGAGAGCAAATGATTGCCCTAGTCTGGCACTTATTCCATTCTCGGCTTGAGTTGACGCAAAGCTTAGAGACAGAATTGCAAAGCTCAGAGATAGGGTCGTCACATTGAGAGTTAGGAGTATGGAACAAGCGGAAACTTGCTAAATCACTCATTCGGAATGAACAATATTTTGGAAAATCACTCATTCGGAATGAGTAATAATTAGCCAAATCACTCATTCGGAATGAACAAAAAATGCAAATTTCTTGGAGGTTTCCACAAAAAACCGTATCTTTGCAAGCAAATAAACATTTGATTATGAAAGAGTTGTTGAAGAAAATCATATTTGAGCAGCAAGAATACTGCAAGTATGTAACGCAAGAGACTGTTCCAAGATGCATCGAGGAAGAGTGGCTTACCACAACGGAGATACTGATTATCACAGGTATCAGACGTTGTGGAAAATCTGTCTTACTTCAACAAATGCGCAGGAAATTGTCAGAACAAGACTTCTTCTTCAACTTCGACGATGAGCGACTTGTCAACTTTACTGTGTCCGATTTCCAAACATTGCAAGAGTGTTTCTTCGAATTGTTTGGCGAGCAACACACCTATTATTTTGATGAAATACAAAACGTAAAGGGATGGGAAACTTTCGTTCGCCGCCTCTACAACGAGGGCAACAAGGTGATCGTGACAGGTTCAAACGCCAGGATGCTGAGCCGAGAACTTGGCACTCATCTCACAGGACGTTATATTGCCGTAGAGATTTTTCCTTTTTCTTTTCAAGAATACCTGCAACTGGCAAATATCCAAGTCGCCCCCAAAGACTATTATTTGACCAGCAAGCGTTCCATTCTCTTGGGGCAATTCAAGGAATACATGGAGAAGGGCGGTTTCCCGAAGTATCTCCAGTCTCCATCAGCTCGTTACCTCTCGTCACTCTACGACAGCATCGTTTTCCGTGACGTGATGGCTCGCAATGGACTGACTAACGAGAAGGAGATGCAGGAACTCGTCTTCTATCTCGCCAGTAATGCCACGAAGCGCATCACATATTCTTCGCTTGGAAAGATAGTAGGAATCCGTCATTCCGAAACGGTCAAGAACTATTTGGAATACATCGAACAAACCTATATGATATTTCAGTTGATGAAGTATTCGCCATCTGTAAAGGTGCAGATGTTGAACCCCAAGAAGATTTATTTCATAGATAATGCCATCGTGAGCCGCATTGGCTTCAATGCCACCGAGAACATGGGTGCGAAATTGGAGAACATGGTGTTCATCGAATTGAAACGCCGCGGATATGATGTCTTCTATCATGCCGATAAGAAGGAGTGCGACTTTGTGGTGAGAGAAGGTATGAGCATCAAGGAAGCCTATCAGGTGACGATTGCAATGAATGGCGAGAAGACTCGCAAGCGGGAAATCGCAGGCTTAGCCGAAGCTATGGATGCTTACGGCTTGACAGAAGGCTACATCCTTACGATGGAAGAGAAGGAAGACTTGCAAATAGACGGCAAGACCATCCACATTCTCCCGACTTGGGAATGGATGCTGGGAAAAAGGTGAAGGCTGGTGAAGCCTAGGTGAACCCTTAACAATCACCCTTCACCCTCGCAACCCCAGTGTTTATCGGGCTTTCAAGCGAAAAGGTGAAGGGTGAAGCCTATTTTCGTATTCATGTTTTGAAAAAATACTCGAGGCTATTTCATCGTGCTGATGCTGTTAGGTTTCTTGCAGGCAGCGTGAGCCGCTTTTTGAGCGATGTCCTTGTGAGCGTCATCCACGCCCTTGGGTACAAACTTGTTGCCGATTGGGTTGATGCCAAGCACGGCTTCAAGCCAAGTGCAGGCTGCCGTGTATCTTCCGTAGTGTACTTCCAGGTGTTGCTTGTCTCGATTCATGTTGTCGCCAATGAAGCTTGTCCTGGCGTTTTGGATGGCCGTGCCAACTGGTACTATCTTGTATAGCTTATAGTCTTTCTTTGCTTTCTTGGATGCCTCGACAATCGCATGGTACATCGTCAGCTGGTCTCGATTGTAATTGGCGAAGCCCGATAACTTGCATCCCTCCGCATATGCCCATGTTTGATGCCAAAGCAGCTTCGTATGAGCAGGAACTCGTTCCTTTACATATTTTATAAGGTATGAAAGATAAGGGCTAAACGTGTCATACTTGCCAGAGAGGGGACTTGCTTGCTGGAAACTGACATAATCCCATTTCTCATCGGTCAGCGCACTGTCCAGCGTGGTACTTCTATATTCTGTTTTCTTGCCGTCTATCGTAATCTTGCGATAGGAATAGGCTGGCTTGTCGTCTTTGGCGTTGTTGTAATGTCTTTCCAGCGAACAGCCGCCTATATACATGTTGGCAATGATGGTTTTCACGCCAGCGGAGTCGGCAAGTTGATGAAGATAGTTCTCGATGGCATCTTGCGAGAAGCTGTTGCCGATAGCCAGGATTTTGATGACTTTCCCTTTGTTGCCAGCCATGGAAGGGATGGTACATACTAAGGCAAGGAGTGCCATCATAAGGAGTCTCTTGAGATTTTTCATTTTGATAATGTCTTTAGTTATACATGATTTTCTGTTATGATAGACGTGATATTTGAAGTTTTGTGTAGGTGGAAAGTGATTTTTTTTGAGTTCTGACCTATATCTTTCCTTTTTTCTTGCGACTTAAAGAGTAAACAACTTAAAATGTTCTGAAAACCTAAAAATGAACGCATATGAAAAGATTTACTTTATTGATGGCAGGTATGCTTTGTGCATCTGCTAGTTTTGCGACCGACTATTATGTAAGTGTAGATGGTGCAGGTGAGAAGAATGGTAGTTCCGTAGAAAATGCGCTTGATTTCGCAACTATGTATGCGAATGTCAATGCGTATGCCAATGGGGATGTATTCCATTTCGCAGGTGGCACTTATTATGTGCCAGCTAATGCGCCAATCGTTACCAATGGTTATACTTTTATCGGCTCTACTTCGGGACAGCCTACTGTGTTCTCTGGCGACTTGAATGCTGATGGCATAGCCAATGCAGGTGATGCATCTACATTGCTCGCAGTTCAGATGAATACTGTTCATGGAAATACTGCCAAACATTTCGTTTTGAAGAATATTATTTTCAAGAACGCTTTCGTCAACGAGGCTTCTAAGGCAGCCTTGAAAATAGACAATAGCGGTTGGGTAGATGTTGAGAACTGTGACTTTGAGGGCAATGTCTCTGCTTATCAAACAGGAAGCGACTATGGGGGGGCAGCTTGCTGGTCTTATCGTAGTACCGTCAACTTTTCCGATTGCAAATTCCATGGTAATAGTGCTGCAGGTAGAGGCGGAGCCATTAAGTTGACATCTAACGCTGGGACCAAAGGCTATACAACTTTGAATCGTTGCCAGATATATGATAATGAGGCACAGGTAATGGGTAGTGCTATATTCTTGCACCATGGAGTGAAGTTGGATATCATCAATACGACCATTACTGGCAATAAGTCAGGGACAGAAGGTGAGGTTGCTGCTGTATTCGCAATTGGCTCAGATGGTACTTATGCCAGACAAATCACCATCATCAATTCTACTATCGCAGGCAATACGGGTGGCGCCCAAATCTTGGGAAGAGAGAAAGCGGATATTCGTTTGGCAAATTCTATAGTTGTAGGTGAGGGAGATAATCCTGCTATTTTGATAGCGACAAATTCTGTACCAAAGGCACCTAAGCAGTTACTCTCTGCTGGCTATAATATAATAGGTGTCTATAAGGATGGTGCCTCTGCCGCTCCAGCTTGGCAATCTTCTGATTGGGTAAGCTCTGACAACACCTTGGCTAGCGTCTTCGGACAGAATGGCGTGGCTGCAGGACCCATTGCCGCTCCTTATGGCGCAACGGCTTCGCAGTTAACCGCTGCTCTTTCTGAATGGGGTATCGACCAAGACTTGACAAAAGATGTCAATGGAACTTCTCGTGGCGAGTTCTCAGTGCCAGGTGCTGTAGTCGCAGAGCCCATGACTGCTTCTTTTGCCATCACAGATGCCAAATATGCCACTTATTACCACGACTTCGGCTATATCATGCCTACCGATGTGAAAGGTGGTGTCGTGACGGGTGCGAATGGAGAATCATTGAATATTAATTATAAGTATGCGGCAGGTTCTGTTGTTCCTGCCAAGTCCGCTTTGTTACTGAATGGTGCAGCAAACTCATACGAGGTCGCCTTGAAGTTGGAGGGCACTTCTGAGAATACAGAAAACTTGCTGAAAGGCACGAGCAAGGATGCCGACACGACTTCGGATGATACAGAGGCAAAATTCTATAAGTTGGCTAATGACCCTCAGCATGGAGTAGGTTTCTATTGGGCTGATGCCAATGGTGGTGCTTTTACCAACAAGGCGCATTGTGCCTATTTGGCTTTGGCGGGGGAAAGTGCCGCAGCAAAGGCTTTCGTCTTGGATGGCAGCGCGACTGGTATTCATGGCATAGCTCAGGACGAGGCAAGCCAAAGCGAGATATACAACTTGCAAGGTATGAAGGTTAATGCATCTTTGGAAAACTTGTCTAAAGGCTTGTATATCGTCAATGGAAAGAAAGTCATCGTAAAATGATAGGCTATGCAAAAGGTACAGTATGAACCGCCTACGTGCGTCATTCAAGCTATGTCGCAAGATTCTGCCTTGCTGGCAGGCTCACCAGGAAAGTTTGACCAGGTGAGTGATGCGGAGCAGTTGGCAAAGCCAACCACCCCCAAATTCATGGACGAATGGGATGACGAAGAGGAGGTTGATGACTCTACAACGTATGTTTGGGGTATCAAATAAGTATTTAGGTTAAGATATGTTTGTAAAAAGGTTTATGATGGCAGTTGTGTTCCTGGTGGGCACAACTGCCTTGGTTATGGGACAGCAGAAGCGTTTCACGGTGATGGGGCTAGGTGACTCTATCACTGAGGGTGGACAATCATTCTCGTCTTATCTTTATCCGCTCTGGGAACGACTGTTCGCCGCAGGATATGACTTTGATATGATAGGACCTCGTGAGAGCGAGTGCAGAATAGGCAAACTGGCGCATGGTGGTTTTAGTGGCAAAAACATAGAGTTCCTAGCAGAAAGGATAGATAGCATCTATCGCAAATATCCAGCCGACTTTGTGTTGCTTCATGCCGGTCATAATCATTTCGTGGTAGAAAAGCCAGTCGATGGGATGATAGCAGCTTATCGCAAGGTCATCGCCTCCATTTTGCAAATCAACCCTAAGGCTCATGTCTTGATGGCGCAAGTGGTGGAAAGCGGAAAGTTGCCGAAGTATTCCTATATACCTGATTTGAATAAGGAGATAGCCAAGATGGTGAAGTCCTTGCATTCCAAGCAAGTGGTACTCGTGAACCAAAGCAAGGGCTTCGACTGGAAAACGATGACGATAGCCGACAAGGTACACCCTAACCAGAAGGGGCGTGAGCAGATGGCTCAGGCGTGGTTCGCCTCCTTGCGAAAGCTTCTCCAAACGCCTCCACATTCTTATTCGGTAGAGTTGATGCCTTATAAGGTGTTGCCATCTGGCGATAGCCTTTACGCCCATGTCTTTCGACCCAAGAAAAACTTGGCTCGGTCGGCTGTGGCATGGTTTTTCGCAGGTGGCTGGAAATATGGTTCTCCACTCCAGTTCTACAAGGAGTCGGCACATCTAGCAGAAATGGGCGTGCTGGCAGTTTCTTTTGACTATCGCATTTCTTATCTGTACCATTCTTCTCAGGAGGAAGCGCAAGAGGATGTCGAGGATGCCGTCAATTGGCTGAGAAGCCGTTCCGAAGGCTTTGGCGTGTCTCCTGCCAAAATCTGTTGTGGGGGAGCATCGGCAGGTGCTTGTATGGCTGCCTTGCTGGCAAGTCAAGATCCTGAGGGAAGGGATAGCTTGTCGATACCCAACTTGCTGTTGTTGGAATATCCGCCATTGGCAAAACCTCTTACTTGTGTTCGCAGCAAGATGCCTCCCATGTTGTTGTGTATGGGAACAAAAGATAAGTTTACGAAAATAGAATTGGCGGAAGAATATGTGAGCAAGGTACGCCAGCTCGGTAATGAGTGTGAGTTTCATCCTTTTGCAGGTCGGCATCATCCTATCTTTTATTATCGCAAGCCGCTTACGCCCGATTACGACAGGCTGTTGTATCTTATGGATACATTTCTGACACGACACGGCTATATGATGGCAAAATAATGATGTTAAAAAGACAAAAAGATATTTTTTTCCTTTTTTGACTTATAGATTTTTTATACCTTTGCGTCTCTATTGGTAGAAGGGCATGAGGAATGCTTCGAAATAAAACCTATAATAGCTAAGCAATGGAAGATCTGGAAAGAGAATTGTTACTGATAGCTCAAGGAAACGAGCTTGCCTTTAACAGCTTTATGAACAGATATATGGATGGTCTCTATTACCATTCATACGGCATATTGTGTAACAAGGAAATGGCAGAGGAAATCGTCAGTGACGTATTCTTTGAGACATGGAAAAACAGAAAGAAACTAGCTGAGATAGAGAATATCAAGGCTTGGCTCAATACATTGACTTATCGCAAGTCGATCTCTTATCTAAGAAAAGAGAAAAAGAGGAGCAATGATGTGTCAATGGATGATTTGACCCAATTCAGTTTCCCCGTCACGGAGACTCCTGTTGACAAGCTGATTTCGGTAGAAGAAACGCAGTCGCTTAACGAAGCCATCGAAGGCTTGCCGCCCAAGTGCAAACACGTTTTCTTCCTGGCAAAGATAGAGGGACTTCCTTATATGCAGATTGCTGATATGCTGCGCATCTCCTTGCCAACGGTGAATTATCACGTGGGTTTCGCAATGGCAGCATTGAAGAACAAACTTAAACATGGTTAAGATGGAAAATAATATCAATGAATATAAATATGGTGATTCTGTGGAAGACCTCAAGTTGAAGGCTTTTGTGGAACATGCAACTCCTAAAGGTATGGATTCAAACGCTATCAAACAAAAGACATTTATGAAGATTCGCAACGAACAACGTCGCCAGCGCCGTCGCTTGCTGACTATTCTTTCCGTTGCGGCTTGTTCATTGGTGGCAATCGTTGTTGCTAGTGTTTGGGCTATCAAGGGAGGCGTGGGCGATGAGGTTTTGTTCTCTCAAGTCAAGCCTGTGGCAGAGATGCAGCATGTCACGGTGCCAGTGGGCGAAAAGATGACTATCTTGCTTTCTGATGGTACCAAGTTGGTAGCCAATTCTCGTACAGAGTTGTCTTATCCCAAGAGTTTCCAGCAGGCAGACCAACGTGAAATATCCATTAAGGGTGAGGCTTATTTGGAGGTTGCCCATGATGCGGAGCACCCATTTGTGGTCAATAGCGGAAAATTTAAGATACGAGTATTGGGTACCCGATTCAATGTTTCTAACTATGATGATAGTGAGGCGAGTGTGGTCTTGGCACAAGGTTCAGTGGAAATCACCACTGCCAATAAGGATAAGGTGATGATGAAGCCTTCTGAGAAAGTGGATATCAAGGATGGCTCTTTCGTATCCAAGCAGAAGGTGGATGCACTGGATTATACCAGTTGGATGAATGGTATCATCTGTTTGCAAGGCGAGAATATCCAGGATATAGCCAAGATGCTGAGTCGCCATTATGGAGTGAAAATTGTCTGCGACCATACAGCTCCAACTCCTCTCTATGGCAAGCTTGTACTTCAAGATTCCGTCATCGATGTCTTGAAAACTATCAGTGGTATGGTGAAGATGAAGACCATTCAGCGTGGGGATGAGATACACATCATGTCTAATTGATAATCGTTAACTTTTGTTTGCTAAACTTCTGCCCTTTGCTGGGTAAGGGGACTTTATATCATTTAAAACCTAATTAGAGTATGAAAATTAATGAACTTTTGCAATCTATAGCATTCGCAGGTATGCTTTTGGCGGCTCCTTCACTATCGGCAAAAGAGAAAATTTATAGCTTTTCTCCCGATACGGTCAGTATGCTGAAAAATCCACTCACTGGTTGGGTGATGTACTTGGGAAGAAATTGGGATGATCACTTTTGGTCGCAAGAAAGCTACGATGCCATGCCCATAGGCAATGGTAAAACGGTCAAGGTTTCTGATTATGCAAGCACTTGCTATTTGCGAACTAGCTGGAGTTCCTTGGAGCCTGAGGAAGGAAAATATGTATGGCTAGACAAGAACTCTCGTATCAGCAAACTCTTGCAGAGCGTGAGAAATCGCAACTTGCGTTTGGCATTTCGTATCGTGATAGATAGCCGCGACCAAGGACAAAATACACCTCTCTATGTCAAGGAGGCTGGGGCGAAGGGGTTCCAGGATCCTAACAATCCTAAGATATGGTCTCCCTATCCTGATGATCCTGTCTTCCAGGAAAAGTACGGAAAGTTTATACAGGCATTCGCCAAGTACTTCGACGATTCAGACAAGGTAGATTTCATCGATGCTTATGGCTTGGGCAAATGGGGAGAGTCGCATGCGGTAAGGTATCAAGATTACAATAACAAGCAGAAAGTTTTCAGTTGGATAACCGACTTGTATAGTCGTACATTTAAGAAAGTACCACTCATGATCAATTACCATCGATTGGTGGGTGATACATTGAGTTGGGCAGCTCCAAATCTTCAAAGCAAGCAAATGCTCGAAGAGGCGATAGCGAAAGGGTATAGCATTCGCCATGACGCATTTGGGATGACAGGGTATTATATGGATTGGGAGAAGGATTTTGCCAAGGAATGGTTCTTTCGCCGTCCCATCGTTTTTGAAGGTGGGTGGATTACCAAGGCCCACCATCGTTATTGGATAGACCCCTGCGGAAAATATCGTGAAGGTCACTCTGAGGATGTAAGAAAGGGTGAGTATGAAATTGCTGGGGAGACGCATGTCAATATGATGGACTTGCGCATCAATGATGAGACACGCTCCTGGTTTGGAAAATGCTTTGACTTGGTGAAACGCTTTACGAGGGAAGGTGGCTATCGCCTCTATCCTGTAGAAGTGGTTGCGCCAGACAAAGCCAGCAAGGATGGCATGATCAGTATTCGCCATCGCTGGAGAAACTTGGGGTGGGGGTATTGCCCTACCAACATTCCTCAGTGGAATCAGAAATATAAGGTTTGCTTCTCTTTGGCAAAGGGAGATGGACAGGTTGTCAAGAAGTTTGTCATAGAGGATTCCGACCTCTCCAAGTGGATTAAGGGAAATGATGGGGAATATACGTCAACCCTTTGTTTGCAAGGGATTCCAAAGGGAACATATACTTGGCGAGTGGCTTTGGTGGATACCACAAAGCAGAATGAACCAGGCATTGTGATGGCTGTCGATAAGACACATCAAAAACAAGGCTGGCTTCAGCTAGGAAAATTGAAAATCAAATAAAAACTAACAACTATAAATTAATAGCTTATGAACCTAACATCAATTGTTGGAAGAACAAGTGGTGGCATGAAAATGCTATGCTTGGCAGGTTTGCTGTCATTTCCTGTTATGTCGTTACAAGCTGCTTCTGTCACGATGACCGAAACTGGGGGGACAATGCTTTTAAAGGCAGATGACTCTACAGTGAAGCAAGTTTTTGATTACATTGAGCGTCATAGCAAATATGTGTTTGTCTATGACCAGAAAGTGAAAAACCTTTTGTCGAAGAAAGTCAACATTCAAACAAAAGGAAAGTCTGTGGATCAAGTCTTGGCTGACGTTTGTTCGCAGATAGGTTTTAAATATCAGGTCAAGGATCGTCAGGTGACGATTTCCTTGGGTAAGAAAAAGGCAGTTCAGCCTTCGTTTCAGAACGGTAAGAGAACAGGTAAGAAAATCAAGGGTAAGGTAGGCGACAATCAAGACGAACCATTGATTGGTGCTACTGTCAAAGTAAAGGGCACCAACATCGCTACCGTCACTGATATGGATGGTAACTTCGAGTTGGATGTTCCTGCTGGTGCAGAACTTGTGGTTAGCTATATCGGTTTCAATGACCAAACCGTTAAGGTGAGTGGCTCGAAGAGTTCTTATGACATCGAGATGCAGGAAAACTCCAATAGTTTGGATGAGTTGGTCGTTATTGGTTATGGTACGGTGAAGAAGAAGGATTTGACGGGTGCTGTAGCTGCCGTCAAGGGAGATGAGTTGGTCAACAAGCGTACCACCATGCTTTCCAATGCCTTGCAAGGTACTCTTTCTGGTGTCACGGTATCTCGTAACTCTTCTGCTCCTGGCTCAGGTGCCAGCAGCATCCGTGTGCGTGGTATCACCACTATCGGTGAGTCTAGCCCATTGGTCATCGTGGATGGCGTGGAAAGTTCGCTTGACTATGTGAATGCCAATGATGTGGAGAGCATCTCTGTATTGAAGGATGCTGCCGCTGCTAGTATCTATGGTTCCAAGGCCGCCGCTGGTGTCATCTTGGTGACTACCAAGCGTGGTAATGATACGGGAAAGATAGACTTGAAATATAACGCAGAGTTTGGTTGGGAAATCCGTACCAAGCAACCTAGTATGGTGGGTGTCACCCGTTATTTGGAGATGAATAATGAGATGCTGTACAATGACAACCCTTCGGGTGGCTTCTTCCAGGTTTACACCGCCGACCAAACCAAGAACTGGGTGAAGTATAACCAGACGGATCCTGATAATTATCCTATTACCGATTGGCAAGGCTTGATACTGAACAGCAGTGCTCCACGTATGACGCACTCCTTGACCGTATCGGGAGGTAACAAGGCGGTGAAATCAGTGGCTACTTTGACTTATGACGAGGTGGATGGTCTGTATGATGGCCGTGGCTTCCAACGCTATATGTTCCGCTCTAATAACGACTTTAATATCAATAAGAAGTTGAGTGCTTCCTTGGATGTCAGCATTCGTCATGCCAAGAGTCGCAATCAGATTTACGATCCATTTTCGACCATGCGCTTGATGCCTGCCATCTATCCAGCTATGTGGAGCGATGGTCGTATTGCCTCAGGTAAGAGTGGTGCTAACCCTTATGGCTTGTTGAAGAATGGCGGTAGCACAGTATCTCATAGTACGCAGTTGGCTGGTAAAGGTTCCTTGACTTATAAGCCTATCAAGGGATTGAGCCTTTCGGCTGTGATTTCTCCATTTATCAATTATCAGAAGAGCAAGCAATTTAAGTTGGCTTGTTGGTACACCTTGCAAGACGACCCAGATGTCATCGGTGGCTATTTGGATGCAGGTTCTCTTTATGCTACCAACAAACTTTCGGAAGGTCGCAATGACAACTGGCATGTAACGAGCCAGCTGCTGGCTAACTATATGCGTACTTTTGGTAAGCACGACTTGACATTGATGGCAGGTTTTGAGAACTATTACATGAAGACAGAGTCCTTGTCTGCTGCTCGTGACCAGTATGAGTTGACCAATTATCCTTACTTGAACATCGGTTCGGAGGATTTCCAAACCAATAGTGGTACTGGTTCGGAATACACCTCTAACTCTTTCTTTGGTCGTTTGCTTTATTCTTACGCCAATCGTTATCTCTTCCAGGCAAATGTACGCCGTGATGGAAGCTCTCGTTTTGCCAAGAATTATCGTTGGGGTACATTCCCTTCGTTCTCGGCAGGTTGGGTCGTGTCAGAAGAGCCGTTTATGAAAAAGGTAAATATGCCTTGGCTCTCATACTTCAAGTTGCGTGCTTCATGGGGTAAGTTGGGTAACGAGCGCATCGGTAGCAACTACTTCCCTTATATCGCTTTGATGTCGTTTGGCAGCACCTTATTCTATATGGCAGATGGCAGCGTGGTTTCTGGTTCTACAGCTCGTCCGGCGGTTCTCGCAGTTGAAGACATCACTTGGGAAACAACAACCAGTACCGACTTGGGATTTGATGCCAATTTCTTGAACAATCGCTTGCATGTCAACTTCGACTATTACTGGAAGAAGACTACAGATATGTTGCTTGCTATCCAGATACCATATACGATGGGTTACAACCAGCCAAATACCAATGCTGGTAAGATGTCAACTCATGGTTATGACATTGACGTGAGCTGGCAAGACCATATCGGCGACTTCAAGTATGGTATTAGTGTCAACTTCTCTGACTATCTGTCAAAGATTGATTACTTGAACAACTCTGATATTATATCAGGAGGAAAGGTAAAGCGTGCAGGTGTGCTGTTTAATGAGTATTATGGCTATATCTGTGACGGAATCTACCAAACAAAAGAGGAAGTCAACAATTCTGCTAGAACCAGTAGCACTGTGACTGTGGGTGACTTGAAATACAGAGACATCAGTGGACCAGACGGTGTGCCAGATGGTAAGATTTCCCCAGAGTATGATAGAGTACCACTCGGCAACTCATTGCCTCGTTATCAGTATGGCGGCAACCTGAATGCTTCCTGGAAGGGTATCGACTTGAGCATCGCTTTCCAAGGTATAGGCAAGCAAAACTCTTATCTGTCATCTGCTATGGTGCAGCCATTTAGAAACAACTATGGTAACGTACCAGCCATTATCGAGGGAAAGTACTGGAGTCCTTTCAATACGGATGCAGAGAATGCACAGGCAAAATATCCTCGCCTGTCTAATGTGTCGAAAGACAACAACTATGCTACCTCTAGTTATTGGCTCTTCAATGGAAGGTACTTCCGTTTGAAGAATGTGACTTTGGGTTATACGCTCCCTAAGCAATGGACCAAGTGTGTGGGCATCGACCGTACTCGCTTGTATGTGAGTGGTTCGGATTTGTTCTGCATCAGCAACTTCCCTAAGGGATGGGATCCAGAAATGGGAACAAGTGCTTATCCTATCACCACTTCATTGGTTGTAGGTATTCAAGTTAATTTTTAAAAGAGACGGATATGAAAGTTAAGATATTTTTAGCTGCGTTGAGTTTAGGACTCGTTTCTTGTGAGAGCATGGATTTGGTGCCAAAGTCACAGGGAAATACCGCTTCGTGGTACACGAATGAGACAGAATTGTCGTTGGCTTCCAACGAATTCTATATCTTGGGTTATTGGCAGGAGCCTTTGTCTTCCTCTGAGCAGTGGAGTGACAATACTACCTATCGTTTGCAAAACCGTAACCCAGGAAGTGGGGGAACCGTTCTGGATGGTACGCTGAATGGACAGCAATATGAGGTATATCACCTCTGGGAACAGAGCTATAAGTTGATAGCTCGTGCCAATACCATGTTGGAAAACATCCACAAGGCTGAGGGACATGTCACCCAGTCGGTGATCAATAGATATGCAGGTGAAGCTTATTTCGCTCGTGCCTGCAAGTATGCTGACTTGATTTTCTTCTATGGAGATGTTCCTTATCTTGAAAATACAGAAACTATCACGGAGGCAGAACAACAGGGTCGTCGTCCGAAGGCAGAGTTGATCCCTTTGGTGTATGCAGATTTTGATAAGGCGATCGAATGGCTTCCTGTTTCTTATGGAAAAAGTGAGACAATACATTTCACCAAAGGCGCAGCTATGGCGATGAAAGCTCGTTTTGCCCTCTATATGGGGGATTACGAGAAGGCTGCTAAGGAAGCAAAGGCTTGTATGGACTTGGGTATCTATTCATTGGAACCAGATTATGCTAAGCTCTTCAAGCAGAGCACCAAGGTCAACCCAGAGAAGGTGTTTGTATTGCCTCGTTCTATCGAGAATGATGTTGTGTTGGATTCTTGGATTGTGAAGAATGGTCTTCCTCGTAATGCGGGTGGCTATGGTTCTTATAATCCTTCTTGGGACTTGTTGGCTTCCTATCTCTGTACGGATGGTTTGCCTATTGACGAATCGCCTCTCTTCGATCCGCACAACCCATTCAAGAACCGTGACCCACGTTGCTGTATGACAATTGTGCCTTTCAATACTGAGCATTGTGGATTTGAGTATGATCCTAGTCCTGCTGCAACGACGATCATGAATTATACGACAGGCAAGACACAGTCGAATCAAGATACTCGAAAAGTCAATCAGTATGCTTCATATAATGGTCTTCTTTGGAAGAAGGGCATTGATGCTTCTTGGATGGAGAATGGTATGAAAGTAGAGTCTGATTATATCATCATGCGCTATGCTGATGTTCTCTTGATTTATGCTGAGGCGATGATAGAGCAGAATCAGATAGATGACTCCGTACTGAAGGCAATCAACCTGGTGCGTGCTCGTGCTTATGGTGTGGATGTATCTGCAACCTCGGCTTATCCAACCGTGCAGATGGGTAGTCAGGAGGAACTCAGAAAGGCGGTTCGCATCGAGCGTCGCATGGAGTTCGCCATGGAAAACCAACGCTTGCAAGACTTGATGAGATGGAAACTCGCTTCCAAGGCTTTGAATGGTTATAATTATATCATGTTGCAGCCTAATGACTTGCTTTCCAATGTGGTAGAGAAGGGACTTTGGTTCTGGGGTATGACACCACAGATTGATGAAGATGGCTTGGCTGACTTCTCACATCTCTTCAATGCAGGTTACTGCACGACAGGTGCGCAACGTATTTTCCCTGACAGAGAATACTTGTGGCCTATCCCTACCCATGATATGGAGTTGTGTCCTAACTTGACCAACAACCCTGGATATTAAAATCGGATGAATATGATATATCCATTGTGTAATTGTATTTAAAGAAATTGCAAATGAAGACAAATAATATATTAAAGACAGCCGTTTGGCTATTGGCTTCTTCCATGAGCTTGTTGGCGATGTCTTGCAATGATGACATAGACAACTCGTATTCTAGAAACCAATCTGTGATAGAACTCCAACCATCTGGTGACTACATCAAGTTGGATGAGGGCAATCCTGATGCCACTGCCTTGACTTTGGATTGGACAACGGCACATGATTACGGCGATGATTATATCACCACCTATAAGTATGAAATGCGTGTGAGCGGCAGTACTGCTGATGAAATAATGGAGTATGAGGATGATGGTCACTTCTCTCGTTCTTATACCAACCAACAGTTGCAAGAGCTTTTGGTAGAGCATTTCGGACAGTTGACCAGTACGATTCGTGAAGTACAGTTTACCGTGACCGCCTCTTTTGAGGGACCACGCTTGGTGGTTCCTGATATTGCCACAGCAAGGGTAAAGGTGAAGACCTATGGAGCTAAGCAGTTTAGTGCAGACCAGTTGTTTATGGCTGGTACAGCGGTAGGAGATGCAGATGTCTTGTTGGAGGCAAACAATGATGGCACTGTTTATTCCTATACCGGCAAGTTGAGTGCAGGAAAGATTAATTTCCCTGTCTTGTTTGGCGATGAAGAGAATGCCATAGGCCCTTCTGAGGCAGATGAGGCTTTGACATTGTCTGATATGCCAGCGATTGTTACCGATCGTAGTGAGGCAAACTCTTGGATTATTCCTGAAGATGATACTTACCGTATCACAGTGGATATGACCAAGCAGACAGTCAAGATTGTGGCAGCCGGTGCCGTGGTGGATGCAGACCAAATCTTCTTGGCAGGTACAGCCGTTGGCGATCAAGTGGAGATGCAGCAGACTTTGGAAAATGAGAACTTGTATGCTTGGCGAGGACAACTCTCAGCAGGAACTCTTTATATTCCATTGACTTATGAGGGCAAGCAAGAAATGTCTATCGTTCCAATGCAAGAAGGTTCACATGACATCAACGATGGTCAGTCTTCTTCATTCACTCAGGTGGCAACGAATACAGCAGCTTCAGCTCGTTATTGGTCTATCCCAAGTGCTGGTACCTATCGTATCGTATTGAATAAGGAAGAGAAGACTATCATTATTTATTCCGACAAGACGGACTTGGAGCCAAAGTCTGTAAGCTGGAATAATACAAAATTAGGAATTAATCCATATACAACAGTCATTGAGAAACTGTATATGTATGGTACCTTCAATGCCTTTGACCATGATTCGGGAGCCTTTACGGGATACCAGGACAAGTTTAACTTGCTTCCAAGTATAGCAGATCCATGTGTCTTTGTATATAAGGGTGATGCACTTCCTCGAAGTTCACAAAAAGATGAGCGTGGAAATATGGTACAGGCATCTGTGAAGTTTACGGTAGATAACACAAATAATAATGTTTATGCTTTCGGTTCATCAGCCGATGCTAAACGTAATGACCATAATGGTTATATCACGGCTAAGTTGGGTACAGAAGAAAAGATAGTCGCAGGTCAAAGAGATAACCGCTATGCTTACTTCATCATCCCAGAGGGATGTAATTTTGTGGTGGTCAATATCCGCAACAATACCGTACTGTTTGATAAAAAATAATCAATAACTAGAGACTATTATGCAAATGAGAAATTATATGTCTAAGGTCAAGATGACAGCCATGTCTTTGGCTCTCATCACATCTACTCTCTTTATCGGAACATCATGTTCCGATAAAGATGACTTGGATGCGACAGGTTATAGCTGGAATGTAACAGGCAACAAAATCGTGAATATCAAGCCTGAGCGTAGCAAGTTCCTGAGAAATCCATTGCAAGGATGGAACATCTATACGGGTATCGGCAGTGGCATGATGGACAACTTTTGGGACATCTATGATAACTTTGACTCTTCGGAAGGTAAGGTGAAGGTTTCTGATTATGGAACTACCCTTTATATCCGTGGTGCTTGGAGTGACTTCAACCCTGAAGAGGGTGTTTATATCTGGCAAGATGGAGTTAACACGGAACCAGCCAAACGTTTCCGTATGTTGGTGAATGGTGCCAAAGAGCGCAACTTGAAATTGGCATTCACATTCGTGGTGGATAGTCGTGACAAGCATTATAACTTTACACCAGACTATGTAAGAGAGGCTGGATGCAAGGGATATGTGACGACTACAGGTAGTGTACAGGTATGGTCTCCTTACCCAGATGACCCCATCTTCCAAGAGAAATATGCTAAGTTCTTGCAGGATTTTGCCGCAAAATATAATGACCCAGACATCACCAATTATGTCAGTGGCTTTGGTTTGGGTAAATGGGGTGAGACTCATACTTTGAAATATTGGGCTGTAGATACGCCTAATGAAAATGAGAAAATGACGGAAAAAGAAGTGAAATATAAAGTCTTTGAGTGGATTACCGACTTGATGGCTAAAACTTTCACTAAGGTGCCTATCTTCATCAACTATCATCGTTGCTTACTGAGTAGTTCTAGTTTTGATGGTGCCAATCTCGATGATACTGCCGACTTGATTGACCGTGCAGTGAAGAAAGGCTTTAGCCTTCGTCACGATGCCTTTGGTATGAAGCAATATTATAAGGATTGGGAGCGAGGAATCGCTACCACTTATCGCTATCAATGTCCGTTTATCATGGAAGGCGGCTGGGTGAAGTCTTCTCATGGCAGTTCTATCAAGGGTGATGGGTATGCCGACTATGCTGAGGTGAGAAAAGGTGAGTTTGATGAAGGAAAGGGAGCCAATGTCAATATGATGGACTTCCGCTTCAGCTCTAGCCCACAGACAGGTGAGACTCATTCTTGGTTTAACTCCGCCTTCAAGTTGGTGAAAGAGTTTATTGCGGATGGTGGTTATCGCCTTTACCCCGACAAGGTTTCTTTGCCAGAAAACGCATCCTCAAATGGTAAGGTGGTATTGACACACCGCTGGTCTAATCTGGGATGGGGCTATTGCCCTACCAATCTTCCACAATGGAATCAAAAGTATAAGGTGGCTTTTGCTTTGTTGGACAAGACTACGGAGAAATCAGTCAAGGTATTTGTGGATCCTAATCCTGAGATTTCAGATTGGGTACAAGGAACTCCTCATACTTACAAGACGGAGTTGACTCTATCTGATGTTACACCAGGTCAATATGAGTGGGCTGTAGGTATTGTTGATACCACAAAGGATAATGCCATCGGTATTATCATCTCTGCCCGTGATGAATATCAGACAGAAGACGGATGGGTAAAACTATCCGATGTAACAATCAAATAAAAGAATTATATATGTACAAGAGATTCGTCATCGTAATCTTTACTATTTTTAGCTCCTTGATGGCGGGGGCTTCAGACATCTTTGTGGAGTCTGAAAGCTTCCACCATCTGGGAGGATGGGTAGTGGATCAACAATTCATGGACCAGATGGGGTCTCCATACGTGATGGCTCATGGGATGGGGAATCCCGTGGAAGATGCAAAAACCACGATTCAAGTAGAAAAGGCTGGGGTGTATGATGTTTATGTCAGAACCTATAACTGGACTTCTCCTTGGAGCGATAAAATGGGTCCCGGTCGTTTTGTGCTTACCGTGAATGATAAGCGCTTGCCTAAGATGTTGGGTGCTGAAGGAAAGACTTGGGGCTGGCAGTTGGCAGGAAAGGTAACTCTTAAATCAGGTGAGGCAACTTTGGGCCTTCATGATTTGACAGGCTTCGATGGTCGCTGTGATGCAATCTATTTGACGACTGATCCTAAAAAGTCGCCATTAAAGATGAACACCAAACAGACAGAACAATTGCGCCAATCTCTTAATCCTATCCAGAAAGTCAAATCCAAGCACTTCGACTTTGTTGTAGTGGGAGGTGGTATTGCAGGAATGTGTGCTGCTGTAACCGCCGCTCGTTTGGGTAGTAAGGTGGCATTGGTGAATGATCGCCCGGTATTGGGGGGTAATAACTCATCGGAAGTAAGAGTACATCTAGGAGGTGTGATAGAATTGAAACCCAATCAAGGACTTGGTAGGATGATTCGTGAGTTTGGACACGAACGAGGTGGCAATGCGCAACCAGGAGAGTTTTATGAAGATAGTAAAAAAGACTCTTTTGTCTTGACTGAGAAAAACATTACCTTGTTCCCTTCCTATCGTGCCATAAAAATCAAAAAGAAAGGTAATCGTATCAGTTCTGTGCTCATACAGCAAATACAGTCTGCTGAAAAGATAGAGTTAGAGGCACCTCTTTTCAGTGATTGCACGGGAGATGGAACGATTGGCTTCTTGGCAGGTGCAGATTGGCGGATGGGAAGAGAGGCACAGGATGAATACCATGAGTCTTTGGCTCCGATGAAGGCGGACACGATCATGATGGGCTCTTCTATCCAATGGTATTCTGAAGATGTCAAGCATCATACTCGTTTCCCCGATTTCTCTTATGGAATAAATTTTAATGAGAGCAACAAAGAACCTGTCGTAAAAGGTGAGTGGACTTGGGAAACTGGCATGAACAAGAATCCGATAACGGATGCAGAAAGAATCAGGGATTATGGGCTGTTGGTTATTTATTCCAATTGGAGTTTCTTGAAAAACAAGGCAAAGGAAAAGCAAAAATACCGTAATCGCTCTTTGGCTTGGGTTGGCTATATTGCAGGTAAGCGTGAGTCTCGTCGTTTGTTGGGCGATTATGTCTTGTCCGAAGAAGACATCAACAAGAATGTGCAACACGAAGATGCCTCGTTCTCCACATCTTGGAGCATTGATTTGCATTTTGCCGATAGTTTGAATAGTGTACGATTCCCTGGAAATGAATTTAAGACCCGGACGGTGCATCGCTGGATTTATCCTTATGCTGTGCCTTATCGTTGTCTATATTCTCGCAATATAGATAATCTATTGATGGCTGGAAGGAATATCAGTTGTACCCATGTGGCTTTGGGAACTGTGAGAGTGATGCGTACGACGGGTATGATGGGCGAGGTCGTAGGCATGGCGGCAGCCCTATGTCATCAGTATGGTATAGAGCCAAGAGATGTTTACAGAAACCATTTACCAGAACTGAAGGTGATGATGCAAAAGGGCATAGGAAAAAAGAATGTGCCAGATAATCAGCATTTTAATGAACCCAATGTCTTATTGGAAAAGCCAAGGGCATTTATGAATCAGTAAGCGCAATGAAGAGAAGACTTTTGATACTTTTGCTATTATTAGGAGCGTGGCATTCTATGGATGCCATGCACTCTTGTTATGCAACATTGCAGAAAGATACGCTTCGTATAGGCAATGATGTCTTGGAGAGATGCTTTCTTTGGAATGGAGGAGCATTGAAAACTATATCTGTTGTGGATAAGCGGATTCATTCAGTGCTACGAGCTATGGGGAAGCAACCAGATTTTGCCATCGCCAAAGGCAATGCGGAGCAAGGAAGTATGTCTAGCCGTTGGATAGAATCTAATGGCGTTCATCCTGGCTATCTTTGTGTAGAGGTCTCTTATCTCCAGGGTAGTTTGAGCATCAAACGTATATTCCGTGTTTATGGCAATGCTCCAGCAATAGCTTGTGATACATATCTAAAAGGTGTCATGAAAAAGGTTGGCAATGATGTGGTAGCATCCAATGTGGATAGGAAAAACATAGAGTCTGTTGAAGACATGGCAACCGAATTGAAGACACCTACATTGGATCGTCTCCAGTTGTCGGGGAATCATTGGCAGACGAAAGCGGTGGAGTTCTTTGACTATACCGATTGGAATGACAATCTTGTGCTAGAGCGCAATTTTATTCCTTATCGCAAGAATGGATGCAGGGGAAATCTGCTGTTTGCAAAAGATCAGTTGTCGGGAAATGGTTTCTTCTTTCTGAAAGAATCTCCAGTTTCTAGTACTCAACTACATTATGGTGGTGCAGATTTTATAACCGATTTCAATGATTTTATGGTAGTTGGGACAGGTGTTGCTGCTTCGGATATATCCAAAGATGATTGGACTCGCCTTTATGGATGTGTGCTCGGTGTATTCAATGGGGAAGAAAGGAATGCTCTAGCTTCTTTGCGCACGTATCAAAAGCAGTTGCGTATGGAAAAGTCTGTCTCTGATGAAATGATTATGTTGAACACTTGGGGCGATAGAAGTCAGGATGCCAAGATAGATGAGGCTTTTTGTTTGCAAGAATTGGATCGTGCAGCTCGATTAGGTATTACTGTATTCCAATTGGATGATGGATGGCAAACAGGAAAAAGTCCTAACTCCAAGTCAAAAGGTGGCTCATTCCGAGATATATGGAAAGATAATACTTATTGGACGCCCAATCCACACAAGTTTCCTCATGGATTGAAAAAGGTAGTGGCAAAGGGCAAGAAATTAGGCATTCGGATAGGATTATGGTTTAATCCGAGCATACAAAATGATTTTGCCGATTGGGAAAAAGATGCACAAGCCATGGTGTCCTTATATCGACAATACGGCATCTCTTGCTTCAAGATAGATGGTTTGCAAATCCCAACGAAAAAAGCTGAGGAAAATCTGAGAAGAATGTTTGATAAGGTGGCTACTGAAACCAATCATCAGGTCATCTTCAATCTGGATGCTACGGCGGGGCGTCGTGGAGGTTATCATTCGATGAATGAGTATGGAAATATCTTCTTGGAAAATCGCTATACAGACTGGGGAAATTATTATCCATATCGTACGTTGAGAAATCTGTGGCAGCTTTCTAGATATGTACCAGCCGAGAAGTTGCAGGTGGAGTTCTTGAACAAATGGCGTAATGTGGCAAAATATGACTCCATGGATGTTTTTGCGCCAAGAAACTACTCTTTTGATTATCTTTTTGCCATTGCGATGCCAGCTCAGCCATTGGCTTGGATGGAGGCTGCCAACTTGCCCGAGGAAGCTTTTGAAACATCGAAGTTGATTGAAACTTATAAGAAAGTACAGCATGAGTTTCATTCGGGTATCATTCTCCCGGTAGGAGAAGAGCCATCTGGGCGTTCTTGGACTGGTTTCCAATCCATGACAAAGAAGGATTCTGGATTCTTTATCATATATAGGGAGGATAATGAGCGAGCTAGTGCAAGTCTTCAGACTTGGTTGACACCTGGTGATAAGGTTCGATTGGATAAAATTGCAGGTAGTGGAGATTCCACAGTCGCCATCGTTGATGAAACGGGAAAGTTGAAGTTTGCAATGCCAGATAAAAATCAATTTACTATTTACCAATACAAGATACAGAAATGAAAAAGATAGGCTTGGTTATCTATTTATTGCTTGTTTGCTGTGGCATCGTTTCTGCAGCAAGCACCTATTTGGCAAATGTCTATGGCCGCCAATACGAATTGTTGAATGGCAAATGGAATGCTATTCCAGATTTGTATGAGCGTGGCGAGGAAATGAAATTGTATTTAGATCAAAAACCACAAGGAAAGACCGATTTCTTTGAATACTCTTTTGCTGGAGGATTGCGACTGAATGTGCCTGGAGATTGGAACTCTCAGAATGCAGAATTGAAATATTTTGAAGGTTCTGTGTGGTATGCGCGTCATTTCAATGTAAATAAGCAAGGAATGAAACGCCAATTCCTTTGTTTTGGCGGCGTGAGTAATCGTTGTAAGGTCTATCTGAATGGCAAAAAAATAGGCGAGCATGAAGGTGCATTTACCCCTTTCCAAATGGAGGTTACGAATGCTTTACGTCAAGGAGATAACACTTTGATTTTGGAAGTCAATAATCGTCGAATGAAGTCTGCTATTCCTGCATTGTCTTTTGATTGGTGGAATTATGGAGGAATCACTCGTGATGTGATGCTGGTATCTGTGCCCCAATTATACGTGAGTGATTATTTTATCCAATTGGATAAGCACCGTGCGGATTTGATTCATGTTACGGTCAATTTGTCTGATGCTTTAGCCAATCAAGCTGTTAGCGTGGAGATTCCTGAACTGAAAAAGAAGTTGAATCTTAAAACGAATGCTGATGGAGAGGCAAAGGGTATGCTGAAAGTATCTCATTTGCAGCGTTGGAATCCAGAAAATCCAAAACTTTATCAGGTCAGAATCAAATCTGGCTCTGATGAAGTGACGGAAGACATTGGCTTTCGAAATATAGAGGTGAAGGGCACAAAGGTCTATCTGAATGGAAAACAGACATTCTTGAGAAGTATTTCTTTTCATGAAGAAATACCACAACGCATGGGACGTGCTTGTACGGAGGGAGATGCTGATATGCTGTTGGCTGAAGCCAAGGCTTTGGGTGTTAATATGATAAGGTTGGCCCATTATCAGCAAAATGAATATATCGTTCGTAAGGCAGAACAGATGGGAATGATGCTTTGGCAAGAGATTCCTGTTTGGCAGGCCATAGATTTCTCCAATCAAGAAACATTGCAAAAAGCTAAAGGTATGTTGACGGAAACGATTAAGCGCGACAAAAACCGTTGTGCAGATTGTTTCTGGGGAATAGCTAATGAAACTCGTCCTTCGGAAGCAAGAAATGCTTTCTTGTCAGAGCTATTGCAAACGGGCAAAGATATGGACACAACCCGTTTGTTTGTTGCGGCTTTTGATAACGTCTATTTCAAGGAGGACTCTCAACTGTTTGAGATGGAGGACTCTTTTGTCAACCAATTGGACATGATAGGTGTCAATAAGTACATGGGATGGTATGCTCCATGGCCTTTGAAACCAGCGGAGTGTGTTTGGAAAGTAGCAGTCAATAAACCATTGCTGATCTCTGAATTCGGAGGAGAGGCATTGTATGGTCAGCATGGCGATGAAACGATAGCTTCTTCTTGGAGTGAGGAATACCAAGCTAAGTTGTATCGTGATAATTTGCGCATGTTTGAGAATATCCCAAATTTGGTGGGTGTTTCTCCTTGGGTGCTCTTTGATTTCCGTTCTCCATTCCGCTTCCACCCGACCAATCAAGATGGTTGGAACAGAAAGGGATTGGTATCCGATCAAGGGCAACGGAAAAAAGCATGGTATGTCATGCACGACTATTATCATCAGAAACAAAAGGAATATCACAATTAAAAAGTTTGCCTTATGAAGAAACAGCTAAAACTTATCTTGTTGCTTTTGCCATCAGTCTTGATGGTATCATCTAACCTATGCGCAAAGAACGAGGGAAAGATGTTGTACAAAGATGCAAAAGCTCCTATTGAAGAAAGAATAGAAGATCTTTTGTCTCGTATGACTCTGAAAGAGAAGGTAATGCAGTTGAACCAATATACATTGGGTAGAAATAATATCGAGAATAATAAAGGTGAGGAGGTGAAGGACATTCCTGCCGAGATAGGTTCTTTGATTTATTTTCCGACCGACCCAGAACTGCGAAATCGTATGCAACGTCATGCGATGAAAGATTCCCGATTGGGTATTCCTATTTTGTTTGGCTATGATGCTATTCATGGCTTTCGTACCATTTTCCCTATCCCATTGGGGCAGGCATGTAGTTGGAATGCGGAATTGGTGGAGAAGGCTTGCCGTGTTTCTGCGCAAGAATGCAGGATGAGTGGCGTGGATTGGACTTTTTCTCCCATGATCGACGTGAGTAGGGATCCACGATGGGGACGTGTTGCGGAAGGTTATGGGGAAGATCCTTATGCCAATGGCGTGTTTGCGAAAGCTTCCGTGAAAGGTTATCAAGGTGCCAACTTGGCAAATGGCATGTCGGTAGCGGCGTGTTTGAAGCACTATGTGGGGTATGGTGCTTCTGAGGCAGGTCGTGATTATGTCTATACGGAAATATCTCGACAAACTTTGTGGGATACCTATCTACCACCTTATAAGATGGGCGTAGATGCTGGTGCTGCTACTATCATGAGTAGCTTCAATGATATCAGTGGCGTGCCAGGTTCTGCCAATCATTATACATTGACCGAGGTGCTTCGAAACAAGTGGAATTATAAAGGAATGGTTGTGTCTGATTGGGGAGCTATCATGCAATTGCAAAGCCAAGGACTAGCCAAGGATTTGAAAGATGCAGGCATGTACGCCATGAACGCTGGGTTAGATATGGATATGATGTCTCATTCATATGATGCTTATTTGGAGGCATTGGTGAATGAAGGAAAAGTTAGCCTTGCTTCAGTAGATGAGGCGGTGAGAAGAGTCTTGAGAGTGAAATTCCAATTAGGATTGTTCGAAAATCCTTATACGCCAACATCAAAGTCTTCAGAGCGTTTTTTGAAATCAGAAAGTATGCAGATTGCTTCTCAGATGGCCTCTGAGTCAATGGTCCTTTTGAAGAATAATGGCATTTTGCCTTTGAAAGGTGTAGGCAAAATCGCAGTAATGGGGCCTATGGCTGATAATGCGCATGATATGTTAGGATGCTGGTGGGGACATGGCGAGAACAAAGATGTTGTCAAATTGCTGACGGGGATTAATCAGGAGTTTGGCAAAAGTGCCGAGGTGAGATATATATCTGGATGTGATTTTGATGGTGATGACCAATCTGACTTTTCTCAGGCGAAAGAATTAGCCAAGTGGGCTGATGTCGTCATCCTATGTATGGGAGAAAAAGGAAGTTGGAGTGGTGAGAATAATTCTCATGCCAAGATTGAACTTCCCGAAATCCAGCAGCAACTCATCGAAATCGTTCACAAAGCAGGAGGCAAAATTGTGTTGGCGTTGGCAAGTGGACGTCCCGTGATTTTGGGCAGTGCTGTTCAAGCATCAGATGCAATTTTGGAGATTTGGCATCCTGGAATATTGGGTGGTGAGGCTCTAGCAGGAATACTTTCAGGACGATATAATCCTTCGGGTAAATTGGCGATGACTTTCCCTTATTCGCAAGGTCAGATACCTATTTATTATAATAGAAGGAATAGTGCGCGCCGTCACCAAGGATTTTATAAGGATATGACTAGTGAACCTTTGTATCCATTTGGATATGGTTTGAGCTATACTCATTTTACGTATGGTGTGCCCGTTGCTGATAAATTGACTGTATCTAAAGATGACCATTTTAGCATAACAATACCAGTAACCAATGATGGCGGTATGAATGGCAAGGAAGCCGTGCTTTGGTATGTATCTGTACCTTATAGTTCAATAACCCGCCCTTGTAAGGAGTTAAAATTCTTCGAGAAAAAGATGATTCGCAAGGGAGAAACTGTGAACTACGTCTTTGACGTGGATGTAGAAAGAGATTTGGGGTATGTGGATGACCAAGGACATCGCTTTGTAGAGGCTGGTGAGGTTTCTATTTTGGTAGGCGGACAGAAATTGAAGATTCATATAAGATAAATCGTCATGAAAAGATATTGTGTATTATTTTTCTTATTCAACTTTGTGTTGTATACAGCTTTCTCTCAACGTTATGAACAAACATTGAGAGATGGTTGGATGTTTGCTCGTGGCGAATATCCTTTGGCTGAGCGAATGGATTATGATGATAGCTCATGGATAAAAGTATCGATACCTCACGATTATGCTATCAGTGGTCCTTTTGACGAGCGAAATGATTTACAGGATGTCATGAATGTCCAAAACAAGGAAACAAAGGTTTATCGTAAAACGGGACGAACAGGAGGGCTTCCTTATGATGGGGAATCTTGGTATCGCCGTAGCTTTAGTATTAGGGGGAAAGGTAAGACATTCTTGTATTTTGATGGAGCAATGAGCGAGGCGATGGTTTATGTTAATGGAAAAGAGGTAGCCTTTCAACCTAATGGATATGCGGCATTCTTTGTCGATGTGACTCCTTTCGTGAACAAAAGAGAAAAAAATGTGTTGGCAGTCAAACTTTCTCCTAAGGCACATTCTTCCAGGTGGTATCCAGGAGCAGGGCTGTTTCGAGAAGTGAAGTTGGTGGAAACGGCTTCTACGTATATATCATGGTGGGATTCAAAGATTACTTCAAGGGTGATTGACTCAAAAGCGGCTGCCGTAAGTCTGGATGTAGATATACAAGGAGAGAAACAGGATGGTTTGCTGCTTCGTGTTGATTTAGTGGATCAAAATGGTCGTTCCGTCAAATGCTTGGAACAAAAGTTAAGTAAAAATGACCAAATCCTTAAAACTGGGGAGAAGAAGACAAAGTTGGCACTTAAAATTGATAATCCACAGCTGTGGAGCCCTGAAACTCCCAATTTGTATTCTTTGCACTTGACTTTGTTTAAAGGCAAAAAGATATTGGATCAAGTAGAAGCGCAAGTTGGCATCCGTAATATAGAGTTTGTAAAAGACAAGGGTTTTTATTTGAATGGACAGCATCGTCAAATACAAGGTGTTTGCATCCATCATGATTTAGGTGCAATAGGTGCTGCAGTTAATGAGTCTGTATTGCGGTATCGTTTGAAGATGTTGAAGGACATGGGGTGTGATGCTATTAGAACATCGCATAATTTACCATCTTCGCTATTGCCCAAACTTTGTGATGAGATGGGGCTGATGCTGATGATAGAACCTTTTGATGAGTGGGATACCCCAAAATGTGAGAATGGCTTTCATCGTTTTTTCTCATCACAAGCAGAAAGACAGGTCAAAGATATGGTACGGCATTTCCGTAACCATGCTTCGGTTATTTTGTGGGGGATAGGCAATGAGGTGCCCAATCAAAGAGATGCCGATGGCTGGAAATGGGTGAATCGTTTGCAAAAATATTGTCATGAGGAGGATTCTACCAGAATGGTTACCGTTTGCATGGACCAAATACCTTATGTGTTGGCTAATGGATTTGCTAAGGACGTGGATATTCCTGGTATCAATTATAACACTTGGAATTATCCTAAGGCTGCTGCTACCTGGACACAAGGACTGATATTGGGTTCAGAGACAGCCTCTACTGTGAGCTCACGTGGGGTCTATAAGTTCCCGTTGAAGCTAAAGTCCATGGCAATGTATGATGATCATCAGTCTTCTAGCTATGATGTGGAATATTGCTCGTGGAGTAATACGCCTGATGTTGATTTTGCATTGGCAGAGAAAAATCCATGGTATTTGGGGCAGTTTGTATGGACGGGATTTGATTATTTGGGAGAACCGACTCCTTACAACAATGATTGTTGGCCGAGCCATAGCTCCTTGTTTGGTATAATTGACTTAGCGAACCTTCCCAAGGATCGGTATTATCTTTATCGTAGTCAGTGGAACAAACGAGCGCATACCTTGCATTTGCTGCCACATTGGACATGGCATGGACGAGAAGGGCAAGTTACTCCCGTGATGGTCTATACTGATTTTCAAGAAGCAGAACTTTTCTTGAATGGAAAAAGCTTGGGACGTAAACGAAAACTCTCTCTTCAAGAGGCTGAGGCTTTGGTAGATGATAGCTTGGCTCTTCTGCGTCATTATCGCCTGATATGGGATGATGTAAAATATGAACCAGGTCAGTTGGTCGTGAAGGCTTTTGATGAGGAAGGTCGTGTGGCTTTGGAAGATTCTGTGAGTACAGCAGGAGAACCTTTCCGTTTGGTAGCAATAGCGGATAAGAAAGTATTGAATGATAGAACGGATGAAATGGCGTTTGTACGGATAGAGGTGGTTGATAAATATGGACACCTTTGCCCAGAAAGTGATTGCTTGGTCAGTCTTGCTGTAGAAGGCGATGGTCAGTTTGTGGCATCTGCCAATGGTGATCCCACAGATTTGCACCCATTCCATCTGCCACAAATGCCCGTGTTTAAAGGCAAACTTATGGCATTGGTCAAAGGATGTGGTAGAAAGGGAAATATGTGGGTAGAGGCTAAAGCTGCAGGCTTGGAATCTTGTAAACTAAATATAAAAATTAAGTAGAATCGGATATGGAAAAAATTCAGAATCACAACATCAAGAATCTCTTGAATGTGGTATTGTTGGTAATTATTTTAGCAACTTTGCCAGTAGAAGTGCTTGCACAACAGATAGATGAACAAGCACGAAAAAGAGCAAAAGAATTGGTTGCTCAAATGACATTGAGAGAAAAAATAGATTATTTGTCTGGTGAGACATCCTTTTCTCTAAGGGCAATTCCACGCTTGGGTATTCCTAGAATCTTATTGGCAGATGGACCTTGTGGAACCAGGAATCATTCGGAGCATAGTACTTTGTACCCTTGTGGTATATTGACAGCTGCAACTTGGAATCGTGATATGGCTTATTTGTTGGGAGAAGGCTTGGGGGATGATTCGCGTGCTCGTGGTGTTGGCATCTTGTTGGGACCCGGAGTCAATATTTATCGTTCTCCTTTATGCGGACGTAATTATGAATATTTTGGAGAAGATCCATTTCTCACATCGGAAATCGCTTGCCAATATATAAAAGGTGTCCAAGATAAGGGAGTGATAGCCACGATTAAGCATTTTTGTGGAAACAATCAAGAGTGGAGTCGTCACCATGCGAGTTCTGATATAGATGAGAGAACGCTTCAAGAAATATATTTCCCCGCATTTAGAAAAGCTGTGCAAAATGCACATGTGGGAGCGGTCATGGATAGTTATAATCTTGTGAATGGCGTTCATGCCACAGAGAATGCGTGGTTGAATAAAACGATCTTGCGTGATACTTGGGGATTTCAAGGAATATTGATGTCTGATTGGACTTCTGTATATTCAGTGATCAATACAGCGAATCATGGCTTGGATTTAGAAATGCCGAAGGGAAGATATTTGAATTATGAGAACCTTTATCCTGCTATTCAAAAAGGTTTAGTAACTGAGGCTACCATTGATTTGAAAGTTCAGCATATTCTTCAGACCCTAATATTGTTCGGCTTGTTGGATAGAGAACAGAAGATCAAGGCATTGCCTCTAGATAATCCTGAGTCGCGTAACAAGGCACTTCAAGTGGCTCGAGAAGGTGTCGTTTTGTTGAAAAATGAGAATCAAGCTCTGCCATTGAAAGGTCGTACTGCTTTGGTGGGAGAAAACGCCAATATGATAGCTACAGGTGGTGGCAGTGGCTTTGTCAGTCCATATTCTTCAACGACATTGAGTAAGGCTTTGAAAAAAATGAAACCCAATTTGGTGGTTCTCACAGATGACATCATATTTGAGGATGTTCACAATTCTGTTTATGTAGATAAGAATTTGACCCAGAAAGGTTTCTTGGCTTCTTACTATAAGAACCAAAAGTTGGAAGGCAAGCCTGATTCTACGCATATAGACTCTCGTATTGCTTTTGATTGGGGGTATGATTCTATAGGAAACGGTTTCCCTAAAGATCATTTTTCTGCAAGTTGGTCTTTCTACTACAAAGCGGAAGAGGATGGCTTGTTGCGTGTTTCGATGGGAGGTGATGATGGTTATCGTTTGTTTGTGGATGATCATTTGGTGACTGGCGATTGGGGAAATCATTCCTATTCAAGTCGAGAGAAAACTTTCAAGATTTCTAAGGGGAAGGTGTACCATTTCTTGTTGGAATATTTTGATAATATATCTTCTGCTTCTGTTAGATGTGACATCGCACGCCTTAATGAGAAAAAGCTATATGCAGGCTTGGATAAAGTCGATAATATAGTCTATTGTACAGGCTTTAATTCTAATGTGGAAGGGGAAGGCTTTGATCGTCCATTTGCTTTGAACACTTATCAAGAAGAGATGATAGACCGTCTCTCTCGTGAAAAAAAGAAATTGACAGTTGTTCTTAATGCTGGTGGTGGTGTTGATTTAAATCGTTGGATAAATAAGGTTGATGGATTGTTAATGGCTTGGTATCCAGGACAAGAAGGCGGCATGGCATTGGCGGAAATCTTGACTGGGAAGATTTCGCCGAGTGGAAAATTGCCTATATCGATTGAGAGAACATGGGAAGATAATCCTTGCCATGATAGTTATTATGAGAATAGAAAAGGACGTGAATGTAAGACGATTGAGTATAATGAGGGTATTTTCGTAGGTTATCGTGGCTATGATGCAAATGGAATAAAGCCATTGTTTCCTTTTGGCTATGGTCTTTCTTATTCAACTTTTGAGTATTCAAACTTGAATGTTAAGAAAAAAGACAATGTGTGGGAAGCGTCTTTCGATGTTACAAATACAGGAAAAATAGATGCTTCGGAAGTTGCACAACTCTATGTAGGATGTATGAAACCATCTGTGGTTAGACCTCAAAAAGAATTGAAGGGATTTGAGAAAATCAAACTGAAGAAAGGAGAAACTAAGCATATACATATTCTTCTTGATTCAGATGCTTTTTCTCATTATGATATGGATAGCCATCAGTTTGTTACTGATCCTGGTGATTATAGGATATGGGTAGGAGGAAGTTCTGACTCTTTGCCTTTGGAAGCAAAGATACGCCTATAGATGTCTAAAATCGGGTGAAGGGTGGCGAACCCTTCACCTTTTTTAAAGTTTGTTTCCGTAACACAGGTCGCCGGCATCGCCGAAGCCAGGTACGATGTACTTGTGCTCGTTCAATCCCTCGTCGATGGAAGCGCACCAGATGGTGGTCTTGTCGTCAGGGAAGGTCTTCTGGATGTGCTCGATGCCTTCAGGGGCAGCCAAGACGCAAGCCACGTGGATGTGCTTAGGGTTGCCCTTGGTGAGGATGGCCTTCAAGCCCATCTCCATGCTGATGCCGGTGGCAAGCATCGGGTCGGCGATGATGAGCGTCTTGCCGTCAATCTCTGGTGTGGCAAGATATTCGATGTGGACACCCACCTCGGTATGGCTCTCGTTGGTATATTCACGATAAGCACTCACAAAGGCATTGCCAGAGTGATCGAAAATGTTGAGAAAGCCTTCGTGGAAAGGAAGTCCGGCACGGAAGATGGTGCCAATGACAATCTTGTCGGTAGGGAGATTGACCTTTGCTACACCAAGTGGTGTAGTCACGTCTTTTGTTTCATAATCGAGAGTCTTTGAAATCTCAAAGGCCTCATACTCGCCGATTCTCTTGATGTTGTTGCGGAAGAGCAGTCGGTTCTTTTGGTACTCGCAGTCACGCATCTCAGCCAAGTAGCGGTTGATGATGGAGTCACGCTCGCTCAGGTTATTAATCTTCATAGTCGTAGTGTTTATGCCTTTATTGCCTAAATTTTTGCAAAGATAATGCAAACGAGTGCAATGAAAGCTTGCTTTCAAATTGCCGAGTGCAGCTTATCTTCTGCAAAGATACAATATTTCTGACAATCTACAAAATATTTGGGAAAGAAAGTTAATATACGGCTGTCGATTTTGGGTGAGAGGGATCTTGGGCATGCTCTTATAGCTATCACCTTGTGTATGAAAGACAGTGCTCTCTATATATATAAAAGGTGTAGGAGGGATGTAGCCGATACTGGTAACCCCTGAACATTTGCAAAGTCAATGTGGCAAATTGTGACCAAGTGCTAGCGTTTTTAATTTCTTTAACCTAAAAAGAATTTAAAATATATTATTTGTATTTGCGAATCTTTGTTATAAAACATATTTTTCGTAACTTTGCGGCGGTTTTGAAAGAAAATCGGTTTAAGTACAAAGGATATAATTTACAACTTAAATACATTTAATAAAAATGGCAAAGTTTGATAAGTCAGTTTTAGCAAAGTACGGAATCACAGGTACAACTGAGGTTCTCTACAATCCTTCTTACGAGGTATTGTTCAACGAGGAGACTAAGGAAGGTCTTCAGGGTTTTGAGGTTGGTCAGGAGACTGAGCTCGGTGCAGTTAACGTAATGACTGGTATTTACACTGGTCGTTCTCCTAAAGATAAGTTCATCGTTGACGATGCTACATCTCACGACACTGTATGGTGGGATTCTGAGGAATATCACAACGATAACCACAAGGCTACTCCAGAGGCTTGGAATGCCGTTAAGGAGATCGCTAAGAAGGAGCTTTCTAACAAGAAGTTGTTCGTAGTAGATGGTTTCTGCGGTACACACAAGGATACACGTATGAAGGTACGTTTCATCGTTGAGGTAGCATGGCAGGCACACTTCGTAACAAATATGTTCATCCGTCCTCAGAACGAGGCTGAGTTCGATCAGGAGCCAGACTTCATCGTTTACAATGCTTCTAAGGCAAAGGTTGAGAACTGGAAGGAGTTGGGTCTCCACTCAGAGACAGCCGTTGTATTCAACGTAACTTCTAAGGAGCAGGTTATCATCAACACATGGTATGGTGGTGAGATGAAGAAGGGTATGTTCTCTATGATGAACTACTTCTTGCCATTGAAGGGTATGGCTTCTATGCACTGCTCTGCTAACACCGATATGAACGGTGAGAACACAGCTATCTTCTTCGGTCTTTCTGGTACAGGTAAGACTACATTGTCAACAGACCCTAAGCGTAAGTTGATCGGTGACGATGAGCACGGATGGGACGACGAGGGTGTGTTCAACTTCGAAGGTGGTTGCTACGCTAAGGTTATCAACCTCGACAAGGAGTCTGAGCCAGACATCTACGGTGCTATCACACGTGACGCTCTCCTCGAGAACGTAACTGTAGCTAAGGATGGTAAGATTGACTTCGCAGATAAGACTGTTACCGAGAATACTCGTGTATCTTATCCTATCTACCACATCAAGAACATCCAGCGTCCATTCTCTCAGGGTCCAGCTGCTAAGCAGGTTATCTTCCTCTCAGCAGATGCATTCGGTGTATTGCCACCAGTATCTATCTTGAACGCTGAGCAGACTAAGTATTACTTCCTCTCTGGCTTCACAGCTAAGTTGGCTGGTACAGAGCGCGGTATCACCGAGCCTACTCCAACATTCTCTGCTTGCTTCGGTCAGGCATTCTTGGAGTTGCACCCAACTAAGTACGCTGAGGAGTTGGTAAAGAAGATGCAGAAGTCTGGTGCTAAGGCATACTTGGTTAACACAGGTTGGAACGGTACAGGCAAGCGTATCTCTATCCGCGATACACGTGGTATCATCGACGCTATCCTCGACCACTCAATCGACGCAGCTCCTACAAAGACTATCCCATTCTTCAACTTCGTAGTTCCTACACAGTTGGAAGGCGTAGATCCTAAGATCCTCGATCCACGTGATACATACGCTGAGGCTTCTCAGTGGGAGGAGAAGGCTAAGGATTTGGCTGCTCGTTTCATCAAGAACTTCAAGAAGTACGAGACAAACGAGGCTGGTAAGGCTCTCGTTGCTGCTGGTCCACAGCTCTAATTCATTCGATTGCTCGAATATAAAAATGATATGGAAGTCCTGTTCCTCGAAAGAGGAATGGGACTTCTGCTTTTTTGTGCCTAGTTGTTCCCCGGATGACAAGAAAAGAGGGCAAAAGGGCAAATTAATCACTAAACAAACTTAAAAAACGCCGCAAAAATCAATAATTTGCATAATTAACCGACTAAAAGGGGCTTTATTTGAAGAATTCTCTGTAAATTTGCAGCTAAAAATAATATATAGAAGAATGAAAAGGAAGTTTTTAGCTTTCGTCCTGCTCATTACGGCAGGCTTGTCATTGTCATCATGCCTCAGTTCTGATGACGATACAAATATAGAATATTCCCATGATACAGCCATTACGGCATTTTCTTTGGGCAACTTGGGACAATATGTCAAGCGCAATACTACGGGCAAGATGGACTCTCTCGTGGCTTCCGCTGTTACTGGCACCAACTATACGTTTACGATAGATCAAGCTAATCGCAAGATATACAATGAGGATTCTTTGCCTGCGCTTACCCGAACCGCAGCTGCATTGGCTACTATTTCTGCCAAGAACAGTAGCTATATCCAGTTGATTTATGATAAAAATGTGGTGAAGGAAGGTGAGGACAAGGACTCTATCGTATGGTATAGCAGCTCAGACTCCATCAATTTTGATCAATTGAACAAGGAAAAGAACATCCGTGTCTATGCACAGGATGCTTCAGCCTATGCTGATTATCTGTTGGCAGTGAATGTCCACAAGGAGTTCCCAGATTCTTTCGTTTGGCATTCTTTGGCTCATGGCAACGCTGCCTTGAACTCTTTGGTAGGTGCGGAAAAGACGTTGGTCTTGGGCAATGGAACTGTATGTGTACTCGGTAAGAATGCTGAGGACAAGACAGTCGTTCTTACATCAGCAGATGGCAAGAATTGGGAAACTGCATCTACCTTGTCTTCATCTGCTAGCCAGAGTGTCGCTACATTAGATGGTAAGCTCTTTGTCATCGAGGATGGCAAGGTGATGACTTCTGCTGATGCCAAGACATGGAATATGGTGGCTGAAAATCAGTCGCTTACTCAGTTGTTGGGGGCTTCTAGTAAGTATCTCTATGCTCGTTCTGCTGATGCCATCTATGCTTCGGCAGATGGTGAGACATGGACAAAGCAGGCGATGGACAATGCGACAGATTGTTTGCCTATCACCAATATCAGCTTGAATGCCATCAATATCGCTTCCGTCAAGAATGCCGAGAGCTTGTTGCTCGTAGGAACTCGTGACGCAGCTTATGGCGACACTATCGCTGTGGCATGGACAGGTACTGCTGATTATAGCTTGCCAATCGGCGATAACAAGTGGAACTATATAGAATACGATAAGAACCAGGCTGGTAAGTTGCCTTACCTGGCGCAGTTGGCTGTGACTACTTCCTCTGAGGGATTGGTCGCATTGGGAAGCAACGGCAAGTGGTATAGAAGTCTGAATGGTGGCATCAAGTGGACGGTGGACACCTTGATGACTTTGCCTACAGGATTCGATGCTAGCAAGCCATTCTCTCTGGTGCGAGCTACTGAGAAGTTGACGGCGGCAGACGGCACTCAGTATGATGGACATTTCTATTGGCTCATCAATGCCGGCAATGCCTGGAGAGGTCGTTTCAACAAGGAGGCTTGGCTCAAACAAGACTAAACCTTTCTTGGGAATTATAGTCTAAAAACGAAGAAAAACTATGCGTAAGTTGCTATTGATGCTTATGGTCTTGCTTCCTGCAGCTCGGATGAGTGCGCAGGACGACCCGCAGTATCGTATGGAAATCGGTGCTGGCGTGGGGACGGTAAGCTATGAGGGCGACTTCAATGGCAATGTGCTGAAGAATATGCAACCGATGTTCTCCGCCTTGTGGAGATACAACTTCGATCCATACAAGGACTTGCGCCTCAGTGCTACGTATGGCAAGCTGAAAGGTTCCTCGAAGGATGTCGATACCTATTATCCCGATTATGCGACGGAGGAGTATTCCTTCAATCGCAATCTCTTGGATGTGAGCCTCGTGTTTGAGTACAACTTCTGGCCCTACGGCACGGGAAGAGACTATCGAGGGGCGAAGCGACTTACACCTTATATATATGGTGGCATCGGAGCGACCTCGGCATCGGGGGGAGGAAGCAAGAGTGTGTTTACCGCCAATGTTCCCATCGGACTTGGCGTGAAATATAAACTCAATGAGCGTATGAACTTAGGTTTGGATTGGGGTATCCACTTCTCGCTGAGCGATGAACTGGATGGTGTCAAGGACCCATACCAAGTGAAAAGCAGCGGAATGTTTAAGAATACAGACTGTTACTCCATGCTGCAACTGACGCTCACCTACAGTTTCAAGGCAAAATGTAGAACATGTAATAAGGAAGAATAATGGCTATCGACTTAGATATGAAAAGAATACCAGAGCACATCGCCATCATCATGGATGGTAATGGACGCTGGGCAACGGAAAGAGGTAAGGACAGAAGCTTCGGCCATCAGGCAGGAGTCGATACGGTGCGTCGCATCACTTCAGAGTGTACTCGCCTCGGTGTGAAGTATCTCACCCTCTATACCTTCTCTACGGAAAACTGGAATCGCCCTGCCGATGAGGTGGCTGCGCTGATGGGACTCGTGCTCTCTTCACTGGAAGATGAAATCTTCATGAAGAACAATGTGCGCTTCCGTGTGATAGGCGACTTGGCTAGGTTGCCTAAGCCTGTGCAAGAGAAATTGCAGGAGACGATGGACCATACGGCTAAGAACGATGCCATGACGATGGTGGTGGCATTGAGCTATTCTTCTAGATGGGAAATCGTGGAAGCTATGAAGCGCTCGGTGAAGGAAGCCATGGCTGGCGGAAAGTGCAACTACGAGGAAATCGCTGGCAAGCTGACGGAGGAGAACTTCTCCGAGCACCTCGATACCAGTTTCATGCCCGACCCTGACCTCTTGATAAGAACGGGCGGCGAACTTCGCATCAGCAATTACTTGCTTTGGCAGATAGCTTACTCAGAGTTGTATTTCTGTGACACCTATTGGCCAGACTTCATGGAGGAAGACCTCCACAAAGCTATCGCTAGCTATCAGAATCGCCAACGTCGCTTTGGCAAGACAGAGGCGCAAGTAGAAAATGAGCAATCGAAATAAGAAAAATACATATAAGATAGATGAATAAGATAAGAAAGATTTTCATCCTGCTCTTCGCCGCAATGGCATGCACACAGATGCAGGCACAAGACAAGATCGTGAATCCCGACATCTCGTATGCGGGCAATCCACGTAGCTTGCTCATTGGTGGCATCAATGTGTCGGGAGTGGAAGGATATGAAGATTATGTGCTTACGGGTATCTCTGGCTTGGCTGTCGGAGATAGAATCGATGTACCTGGCGATGAAATTACCGATGCAGTGAAGCGCTATTGGAAGCATGGATTGTTCTCCAAGGTCGCTATTGCTGCCGACTCCATCGTGGGGGAGAAGATTTATCTGCATATCTATTTGGCAGTGCGTCCTCGCATCTCCAATATCAACTATATTGGCTTGAAGAAGAGCGAGCGTGAGGACATGGAGCAGAAATTGGGTATGGTGAAAGGTACCCAGGTGACTCCTAATATGTTGGATCGTGCCAAGATTCTTGCCAAGAAATATTTCGATGACAAGGGATTCAAGAATGCTGATATCCAAATCAACCAGCGTGACGATGTTGCCAACAAGGGACAGGTCATCTTGGATGTGATGGTGGATAAGAAGGAGAAAATCAAAGTTCATCAGATTACCATCGATGGAAACGAGAAACTCTCTGACCGCAAGATCAAGGGTGGACTCTTCTCCAAGGGTGCTTTCGCCAAGACCCACGAGGCAGGCAAACTGTCTTCTTTCTTCAAGGCTAAGAAGTTTACACCTGAGCGCTGGAAGGAAGATAAGCAGAAGTTGATAGACAAGTATTATGAGTATGGTTATCGTGATGCTCAAATCTTGGAAGACAGTGTCAGCAACTTTGATGACAAGCATGTGGATGTTTATATCAAGGTGGATGAAGGCAAGCAATATCATGTACGTAACATCAGTTGGGTAGGTAACACGGTGTATCAGACAGACCAGTTGGCTGCCTTGCTCGGTATGAAGAAGGGTGACGTCTATAACCAGAAGTTGATGCACAAGCGTCTGAATGAGGATGATGATGCCGTGGGCAACTTGTATTACAATCATGGTTACGTGTTCTCCAATATCAGTCCTACTGAAATCAATATCGATGTCGATTCCATCGACTTGGAAATGCGAGTTACCGAGGGACCTCAGGCTTACTTGAGTCACGTTCGTATCAATGGTAACACTCGTCTTTATGAGAACGTGGTGCGTCGTGAGCTTCGTACCAAGCCAGGTGACCTCTTCTCCAAGGATGCCATCATGCGTTCTGCTCGTGAGTTGGCTTCCATGGGACACTTCGATCCTGAGAAGGTAAACCCAGACATCAAGCCTAATGGTGAGGATGGTACTGTGGATATCAACTGGAACTTGGAGCAGAAGAGCAACGACCAGATTGAGTTCTCTCTCGGTTGGGGACAGACCGGCGTCATCGGTCGTGTAGGTTTGAAGTTGAACAACTTCTCTATCCGCAACCTCTTTAATAAGAATAAGGAACATCGTGGTATCATGCCTATTGGTGATGGCGAGGTGCTCAGCATCGGTGCACAGACCAATGGTACATACTATCAGTCATACAACGTGAGCTACTCTACCAACTGGTTTGGTGGCAAGCGACCAGTTCAGTTCAGTGTGGGTGCATACTATAGTAAGTCAACCGACGTGTCGAGCAACTACTACAACAGTGCTTATATGAACAACTATATGAGTTATATGTATGGCTATGGTTCAAGCTATTACAACAACTATGAGAACTACTACGATCCAGATAAGTATATCCAGATGGTTGGTGTAAGTCTCGGTTGGGGTAAGCGTCTCCGTTGGCCAGATGACTACTTCACCTTGTCCATCCAGTTGGCTTACCAGCGCTATATGATGAAGAACTGGAGCTATATGTTGATGACCAATGGTAATGCAAACAACTTGAACTTGACCATCTCGTTGAACCGTACATCAACAGATAACCAACTCTTCCCACGTACAGGTTCAGAGGTAGAGGCATCTGTCAACTTGACTCCACCTTGGAGTGCCTTCAACCACAAGGACTACGAGCACTTGGCAACCAACCGCAACTCTCCAACCTATGCTCAGGAACAGCAGGAGAAATACCGCTGGATAGAGTATCACAAGTGGAAGTTCAAGGCTAAGACTTATACCGCTTTGAGTGGTGGTCAGAAGTGTTTCGTCTTGATGACTCGTATCGAACTCGGTTTGCTCGGTGCTTACAACAAGTACAACAAGAGTCCATTCGAGACCTACTATGTCGGTGGTGATGGTATGAGTGGATACTCATCTTATTATGGTGAGGAAACCATCGGACTCCGTGGTTATGAGAATGGTTCGGTATCTTACGGCCGTACCACCGGTTACTATGCTTATGCATACGACCGCTTCTCATTGGAGCTTCGCTATCCATTCCTCTTGGGTAACACCACTATCTATGGTTTGACCTTCGTAGAGGCAGGTAACGCTTGGTATGAGACTAAGAAGTTCAATCCATTCAGCATGAAGCGTAGTGCCGGTGTCGGTGTACGTATCTTCTTGCCAATGGTCGGCTTGATGGGTATCGACTGGGCATACGGTTTCGACAAGGTATGGAACGGAAGCCAGTACAAGAAGGGTGGAAGCCAGTTCCACTTCATCTTGGGACAGGAGTTCTAAACATATTATAAATGATAAATAATAAATAACAAAATAAGAATTGATATTATTGGAGGAATTCTTATGAAGAAGATAATCATGATGCTGTTCATGGCTATCACAGCCATGACAGCAAGCGCACAAAAGATTGCGTTGGTAGATATGGAGTACATCTTGAAGAATGTACCAGCCTATGAGCGTGCCAATGAGCAGCTCAACCAAGTAAGCAAGAAGTGGCAGGCAGAGGTGGAGGCTCTCAACATCGAGGCTAGCACCATGTACAAGAACTACCAAAACGAGGTGGTCTTCTTGTCACAGGAGCAGAAGAAGGCTAAGCAGGATGCCATCATGCAGAAAGAGAAAGAAGCCAGCGACTTGAAGAAGAAATACTTTGGTCCTGAGGGTGAACTCTATAAGAAGCGTGAGGCGTTGATGACCCCTATCCAGGAGGAAATCTACAATGCAGTAAAGGAAATCTCCGACTTGCGTGGTTACTCTCTCGTAGTGGATAGAGCAAGCAACAGTGGCATCATCTTTGGCTCACCTAAGATAGATATTAGCAACGAAGTGCTCCAAAAATTAGGTTATTCCAATAATTAATCGTATATTTGCAGAAATTAATAATTAAAAAGAATAGAAAGATGAAAAAGCTTATTTTAATGTTGATGCTTTGCGCACCAATGACAATGATGGCACAGAAGTTTGGTAAGGTAAATACCCAGACCATCATGCAGGCTTTGCCTGACGTAGCTAAGGCTAATGGTGAGCTTGAGGCTCTCCAGAAGCAGAAGGAGAACGACTTGAAGTCTATGCAGGACGAGTTCAACCGCAAGGCTGACGAGTACCAGAAGGGTCAGAGCACTATGAACGCTACTGCTAAGCAGCAGAAGGAGACTGAGTTGCAGACTTTGCAGCAGAAGATTCAGCAGGCTTACCAGGATGGTCAGCAGGAGTTGCAGAAGAAGAGCAGCGAGTTGATGCAGCCTATCGTAGCTAAGGTAAAGGCAGCCATCGACGCAGTGGGTAAGGCTGGCAACTACACTTACATCTTCGAGGAAGGTGCTGCTGTCTATGCAGGTACCAACGTAGTTGATGTAACAAAGGAAGTACAGTCTAAGATTAAGTAATTCCTTTTTCGAAAGAACATACAGAGGGCAGGCAGAAGTGCTTGCCCTTCTTTCTCTTTTAGTGATTTTCGTTCAGTCAGAATTAAAGCAACTCTTCATGATGACAAAGACAATCTTATATGTAGCTATGGCGATGATGCCATGGACTTCTTTCGCACAGAAGGAGTCTCCTACCGTACAGCAGCCTACGACAGTTGCACCACAAGTCAAGACAGTGGCGCAACCATCTTTGCATTTTGCCTATTTCAGTTTTCTGGAAGTCTTTCATACCATGCCAGGCTATGCGCTAGCCAAGCATAATATGGACGACCTCCGTATGAAATACGATGCAGAGACCAAGCGTGCCGAGGACGAGTTCAACAGCAAGTATGAGGAGTTCTTGGACGGTCAGCGCAGTTTCGCTCCTTCTATCTTGGAGAAGCGACAGGCTGAGTTGAGAGAACTGATGGCTAAGAATATGGCTTTCAAGGCTGAGTCGGAACGACTGCTCAAGCAGGCTGAAGAGGAAGCGTATGCTCCTCTGAAGAAACAAATCAAGGACGTGATTCAAAAGATAGGTAAGGCGAAAGGCTTTGCTTTTGTCTTGAATGTGGATGGTGATTCCCTGCCATACGTGGATGCTGCGATGGGAGAGGATATCACCGAATTGATAAAGGAGAACTTGAGATGATGTTGCCTTCTAACCCCGGTCCTATCGGAATCTTTGATTCTGGATATGGCGGCTTGACGATTCTTCACGGACTTCGTCAGCTCTTGCCCCAGTACGACTATATGTATTTGGGCGACAATGCTCGTGCGCCATACGGCTCACGTTCCTTTGAGGTGGTGTATAAGTTTACCCGTCAGGCAGTGTTGAAACTCTTCTCCATGGGCTGCCACTTGGTCATCTTGGGCTGTAACACGGCTTCAGCCAAGGCCTTGCGCTCCATCCAGCAGCGAGACATCCCAGAGTTGGATCCTACCCGCCGTGTGCTCGGTATCATCCGACCTACTGCCGAAGTCATTGGCAATATCACCAAGAGCAATCATGTGGGTCTCTTGGCTACCGAGGGAACCATCAAGAGTCAGAGCTATGACTTGGAGATAGCCAAGTTGTGGCCCGACATCAAGGTAAGTGGCGTGGCTTGTCCGTTGTGGGCTGCCATCGTGGAGGCCAATGAAGCTGATAGCCCTGGTGCTGATTATTTTGTCAAGAAGCGCATCGAACAACTGATGCGAAAGGATGCTGATATAGATACCATCATCTTGGGATGCACTCATTATCCATTGCTGATGAATAGCATCGTGAAAAACCTTCCTGATGGCGTAAGGGTTGTGCCGCAGGGAATGTATGTGGCTGAGAGCTTGAAAAACTATCTCAAGCGACACCAAGATGTGGATAAGATGATTACCCAAGGTGGTACTTGCCAGTATCTGACAACCGAAAGTGAGGAAAAGTTCAAGGAGTCGGCGCAAATCTTCCTTCATGAGAAGGTGGAGGTGAAGCACGTCGATCTTGAATAATGAATAATAATGAATAAATAATAATTATGCAAGAAACAAGACAAAATCGTATATCCAGACTCCTCCAAAAGGAGTTGAGTCTCATTTTCCAGTCACAGACCCGTATGATGCATGGTGTCATGGTAAGTGTGACAAAAGTAAAGATTAGCCCAGACCTCAGTATCTGTACGGCTTACCTCAGTGTATTCCCTTCAGAGAAAGGTGAGGAAATCTTGAAGAACATCACGGCGAACGAGAAGACCATTCGCTACGACTTGGGCAAGAAAGTAAGAAACCAGTTGCGCATCATCCCAGAGTTGCGTTTCTTCTTGGATGATAGCTTGGACTACTTGGAGCGCATCGACGAGTTGCTCAAGAAGTAATATGAACTTTCCGTTTTTCATAGCTCGCAGGTATCTCTTTTCCAAGAAGAGTACTCACGCCATCAATATCATCAGTGCGATCAGTGCCATCGGTGTGGCTGTAGCTACGATGGCGCTGGTGATTGTATTGAGTGTGTTCAATGGCTTCCACGACTTGGTGGCTACTTTGTTCACTAGCTTCGACCCACAGTTGGAGGTGGTTCCTACTATGGGAAAGACGGCAGCTTGTGACGACCCTATCTTGACCAAAATTCGTCAGTTGCCAGAGGTGGACATCGTGACAGAGAGTGTGGAGGACCAGGCTCTTGCCGTCTATCAAGACCGACAGGCGATGGTAACCATCAAGGGTGTCGATGACAATTTCTCGGATATGTCTCATATCAATGACATCCTTTATGGTGATGGCTCGTTCTCGCTTCATGCAGCCAACTTGGAGTATGGTACCTTGGGCATCCGCCTGGCACAATCGTTGGGCGTGGGTGCTCAGTGGGATGGTTTCCTCAAGATTTATGCTCCATTGAAGGAGGGACAGCTCGATATGTCGAATCCTACGCAAGGGTTTGTGGTGGATTCCTTGAATTGTCCGGGAGTCTTGTTCTCTGTGAAGCAAGCTCGATATGACAAGAGTTATATCTTGACTTCCATCGCCTTCGCTCGCAACTTGTTCGGACAGCAGGGATGTTTGTCTTCCTTGGAAATCCGCCTGAAGGATGGAAGCGACTTGAATGCCGTAAAAAAGGAAATGCAGCAGATAGCAGGGGATAAGTACCGAGTGCTCGATCGCTTTGAGCAACAGGAAGATACCTTCAAGATTATGTCTATCGAGAAGATGATAGCCTATATCTTCTTGACCTTCATCTTGGTGGTGGCTTGCTTTAATATCATCGGCTCGATCTCCATGCTGATTATTGACAAGAAAGATGATGTAGTCACCCTGCGCAACTTAGGCGCCAGTGACAAGCAGATAGCTCGTGTATTCCTCTTTGAGGGAAGAATGATTTCGGCTATCGGTGCCATCATCGGTGTCGGCTTGGGATTGTTGCTTTGCCTTTTGCAACAGCAGTTTGGCTTTGTCAAACTGGGCGACTCCGCTGGCTCCTTTATCGTGGATGCTTATCCGGTGAGCGTGCATTATACGGATGTAGCCATCATCTTCGTCACCGTATTGGCGGTAGGCTGGCTTTCTGTTTGGTATCCAGTGAGATACCTGAGTAAGCGACTTTTAGGTTAGTCTTCAGCTATGGCTAATGATATATTGAATGAATAAAAAACATCCCTATGTTTGTCGATTGGCAAACGTAGGGATGTTACTTTATTGATAAAGGTATGCTTGGACGTACCTAGTTTTACTTTTTCCGAATCAATGTCAAGCCATCTCTTAATGGTAGAATCACGACTTCCACCCTTGGGTCTTGTGCGATGAAATCGTTGAACTTCCTGATGCCTTGTGTCTGATGGTCCTTGTCGTATGCTGGGTCGATGACGTGTCCGTCCCAAAGCGTATTGTCGGCAAGGATGTATCCACCGGGATTGAGAATGCTCAGCACCATCTCGTAGGTCTCCAGGTAAGTACGCTTGTCACCATCCACAAAAGCCAAGTCGAAGTGGATGCCTAGCTTGGGAGCCTCCACATTGGCATCTCCGATGCGGAAGTCTATCTTGTCAGCAACGCTCGAACCTTCTATCCAAGGGCGAGTGAAGTCTTCCATCTCATCGTTGATTTCAAAGGTGTAGAGCTTGCCTCCCTCGGCAAGTCCTTCGGCGAGGCAGATGGCACTATATCCGCTGAAGGTTCCCACCTCCAAGATGTTCTTGGGGCGTATCATCTGTACTAACATCTTGAGCAATCTTCCCTGTATATGACCGCTAGCCATACGACCATGGATGGTGTGGATGTTGGTGGCACGATAGAGGCGGTAGAGATAGTCGCCTTCTGGTTCGATGTGTTGACAGATGTATCTGTCGATGTTTTCAGTCTCAGTCATACTAATTAGATGAACTTCTCTGTCAGATTGATATAGTGGGGTGATTATTGCTTCTGTGCGAGGATGCCGGCGATGGCGAGGTCGTAGGAAGCAAGACCGAATCCACAGATAACACCTAGGCATGCGCAAGAGAGGTAAGAATGATGACGGAACTCCTCACGTTTGTGAACATTGGAGATATGTACCTCTACCACAGGACATTTCATGCTGCGGATGCAATCCTGCAAGGCAATGCTGGTATGTGTGTAGGCACCAGCGTTGAGTACCACGCCGTCATAAGAAAAACCTACTTCCTGCAACTTGTTGATGAGTTCACCCTCGATGTTGCTTTGGTAATATTCGATTTCCACATCAGGGTATTTAGCCTTCAACTGAGGCAAGTAGCTCTCGAAGGAGTTGCTGCCGTAAATGCCTGGTTCGCGAACGCCAAGAAGGTTCAAGTTCGGACCATTGATAATCTGTATCTTCATAATCTGAAATATTTTTGTTCGTATATGAATCTTTTTTTGTAATTTTGCGAAGCAAAGTCAGAGAATACCCTCTGCTTCTAGATGCAAAGGTAATAATAAAAATGGAAACAAGCAAAAAATCAGGCACGAATATCGTTAAGAATTATGTGAGGTACCTCAAATTGGAGCGTAATTTCACGGCGAACACGCTGGAAGCTTACCAGCGTGACCTTCGTTATCTATTGAATTTTGTGAAATCCAAGGAGATGTCGTTGTTGGATGTGAAGTTGGAGGACCTGGAGGAGTTTTCTGCATCCTTGCACGACAAAGGGGTGGGTGCTCGTTCGCAAGCTCGTGTGCTGAGTGGAGTTCGTGCCTTCTATCGTTACTTGGTGCTGGATGATTACTTGAAGGATGATCCCACCGAACTCTTGCCTTATCCTCAGATAGGGGAACATTTGCCCGAATATCTGACGGTGGAGGAGGTGGATATGTTGAAGAGTGCCATCGACCTGTCGAAATGGGAGGGGCAGCGCAACAAGGCTATCATCGAGGTGCTCTTCTCTTGTGGCTTGCGTGTTACGGAATTGGTCAACTTGAAGTTGAGCGACATCTTTGAGGAAGAGAAGTTCATCCGTGTGTTTGGCAAGGGCAGGAAGGAACGGCTCGTTCCCATCTCCAGCGTGGCTCTCCAGGAGTTGCATTATTGGTATATGGACAGGAATGTGATGAAAATCAAGCCGGGCGAGGAAGACTATGTGTTTCTCAACAGAAGAGGTGCTCATCTTACCCGTACGATGATTCTCATCATGATCAAGAATGCGGCGCTGGATGCTGGCATCAAGAAGACTATCTCTCCCCATACCTTGCGCCATAGTTTTGCGACCGCCTTACTCAAGGGTGGTGCCGACCTGCGTGTCATCCAGGCTTTGCTGGGGCATGAAGACCTAGGGACAACGGAAATCTATACCCATCTGGAAACCTCCGACTTGCGGAAGGAAATCCTGGAGCATCATCCTCGAAATATCAAGTATCGGGAGATGAAAGAGGGGCTTTCGTCAGAGGATGTATAGCCTGAACGTCCCTAGCTGCGTTTTTTTCTTTGAAAATGAACGTATATGAAAAAAAAGTCGTAACTTTGCATCCGAAATAAAAGAAATACATTAATTAAAGAAAGAAAAGAAGAATATGGCATATTTGTTTACGTCAGAGTCCGTTTCTGAAGGACATCCAGATAAGGTGGCAGACCAGATTTCCGATGCGTTGTTGGATCAGTTCTTGGCATACGATGAGCATGCTCACTGCGCTATCGAGTCATTCTGTACCACAGGTCAGGTGGTCATCATGGGTGAGGTGCGTTCCACAGAGTATGTGGATTTGCAGACCATCGCTCGCAAGACCATCAAGAACATCGGTTACACCAAGAGCGAGTATCAGTTTGATGGCGACTCTTGTGGTGTGTTGACTGCTATCCATGAGCAGAGTGACGACATCAACCGTGGTGTGAGCCGTGAGGAAGATGAGAACCAAGGTGCTGGCGACCAGGGCATGATGTTCGGTTATGCTACCAATGAGACAGACAACTACATGCCTGTTTCCCTCGACTTGGCTCAGTTGATTATGAAGGAGTTGGCTGCTATCCGCAAGGAGGGCAAGGTGATGACTTATCTTCGTCCAGACTCTAAGAGCCAGGTTACCGTAGAGTACTCCGACGACAATATTCCACAGCGCATTGATACCATCGTGGTTTCTACTCAGCATGACGATTTCATCAAGGATGCACAGGGCAATGACGATGACGAGGCGATGCTCGCCAAGATTCGTGAGGATGTCATCAACATCTTGATTCCACGTGTCAAGGTCCAGTTGGGCGACAAGGTGTTGGCTCTCTTCAATGACGACATCAAGTATTTCGTCAATCCTACAGGCAAGTTTGTCATCGGTGGTCCTCACGGAGATACAGGTTTGACCGGTCGTAAGATTATCGTTGATACCTACGGTGGCAAGGGCGCTCATGGTGGTGGCGCCTTCTCTGGCAAGGACTCTAGTAAGGTGGACCGCTCTGCAGCTTATGCAGCTCGCTATATTGCCAAGAACATGGTGGCAGCAGGTGTGGCTGACGAGATGTTGGTACAGGTAAGTTATGCCATCGGTGTGGCAGAGCCAGTGAGCATCTATGTGAATACCTATGGTCGTAGCCATGTCAACATGACCGATGGCGAGATAGCAGAGAAGCTCGCTCAGATGTTCGACCTTCGTCCAAAAGCCATCGAGCGCCAGTTGAAGCTCCGTCAACCTATGTATTTGGAGACTGCCGCTTATGGTCACATGGGTCGTAAGAACGAGGTGGTAGAGAAGACTTTCACCAGTCGCTATCACGAGGCAAAGACCATGCAGATAGAGTTGTTTACATGGGAAAAACTAGATAAGGTAGAGGACATCAAGGCAGCGTTTTCAATAAAGTAAGATGATGCAACAAGCAGATTCGGTTATCATAGAAGCTCCTGAGGCAGAAATGGCTCAGGAGCCTTTAAAGTATAAGAAGGAACTGACCCCGAAGGAAGTGCTCAAGTGGTTGCCCAAGAATGCAACGCCAGCGCAGCAAGACTCCATGATTCAGGCTCATATCAAGCCTTCTGAGATACATTGGAGCAATATGCCAGATACCTTGCATTTGCCAGGGCATCAACCAGGCAAAAGCTTCTTGGATGTCAGTTTGCCACAATATTATCGTGAGTCGTTCTTCTCGAAGGATTCCCTTTTTCATCCGGAATTGAAGGGAGGACGATTGGGCGTGGCAGGAGACCCTATACCCTATACGGTAGCAGGGGATGACTTCGTGACCGCCTTGTTGCTGTTTTGTTTTTTGATAGCCAGCATCGCCTTTACCAAGTCTCGCCAGTTTATCATCCGTCAGGCAAAGACATTCTTCCGTACGCCTAGTTATGGTACGACGGTGATTACCGAGACCTCATCCGAGTTGCGTTTCCAGTTCTTCTTGTGTTTGCAGACCTGTCTGTTGATAGCCATTGGTTTCTTCCTCTATTCGAGGGCGTCGGTGGGTGATACCTTCACGATCGACCAGTACCAAGTCATCAGCATCTATGCCGGGTATGTAGGCGTCTATTTCTTGCTGAAAGCCTTGCTCTATTCCATCGTTGGATGGGTGTTCTTCGATAGGAAAAAAAATGAACAATGGATGAAGTCTTATCTCTTCTTGGTGTCTAGTGAGGGGGTACTATTGCTCCCTGCCATCTTGTTGATGACGTACTTCGGCTTTTCGCTCGAATCGGCTATGATTTATACACTTGTCGTAGTCGGAATCACCAAAATACTGTCTTTTTATAAGTGTTTCATCATCTTTTTTAAGAGAAATGGCACTTTTTTGCAAATATTTTTGTACTTTTGTGCCCTCGAAGTGGTACCTCTCTTTGCTTTGTCGGGCGGATTGGTATTGATTAGTCATTATTTGAAAATAAACTTTTAGGACAAAAATGGTAAAGAAGATTCTAGTTTCTCAACCAAGACCAGCGAGTGATAAATCTCCTTATTACGATATAGAGAAGGAGTATGGCGTGGAATGTGTATTTCGCCCTTTCTTCAAGGTTGAGGGACTTACAGCGAAGGAGTTCCGTCAGCAGAAAATAAATTTGCTCGACTATACTGCCGTGGTTTTCACATCCCGTCATGCTGTAGATAACTATTTCAAGTTGGCGAAAGAGATGCGTATTACCATCCCTGAGGATATGAAGTATTTCTGTGTGATTGAGACAATTGCACTTTATATCCAAAAATATGTTCAGTATCGCAAGCGCAAGGTGTTCTTTGGCGATACAGGCAAGATAGATGGTCTGTTGAACCAGATGGCTCGCCACAAGACAGAGAAATATCTCGTTCCATTGAGCTGCGTGCATAATGATGACATCAAGAATGCTCTTGACGAGAAGAACTTGAAGCATACTGAGTGTGTGATGTATCGCACAGTAAGCAATGACTTCACAGAAGAGGAAATCAAGACTTTCGATTATGATATGATGATTTTCTTCAGCCCTACCGGTGTGAAGGCTTTGAAGAAGAACTTTCCTGACTTCAAGCAAGGTGACATCGCTGTTGGTGCTTTTGGTCCTGCCACTGCTAAGACCGTAGCCGACGAAGGACTTCGCTTGGATTTGGAAGCTCCATCTAAGAAGTTCCCTTCCATGACAGGTGCCTTGAAGGATTTCTTGGAGAAAAATAAATAAGAATGTTGGAACAGAAGACTTATACATTACCCAAAAGAGAGCGGTTGTGTGCCAAGACGCTCATCGACCAACTCTTTATGGGTCATTCTTCCGTCAAGAAGGAATGGCCTGTCAAGGTAGTGTATCAGGTCGTGAAGCGGAAAGATGCGCAAGATGTTCCCGTGGAAATGTTGGTAAGCGTATCCAAGCGACATTTTAAGCGTGCCGTGAAACGCAATCATGTGAAGCGGCAGTTGCGAGAAAGTTACCGATTGCACAAGTCTGTCTTGTTCGATGCGTTGGCTTCTCATCCAGATGCCAAGCTGATGATTGCCTTCATCTGGATGTCGGGGCAGATAGAGGACACCGAGAAAGTGGACGACATGATGCAAAGGGCATTGGATAAGGTCGTGAAGAGTTTGGTATTCGATGAAGGCGATGAGACTATTGCATAGCATTTGGCAAGGGGTGACTTGGGTACTGACCTTGTTGTTGGTATTGCCCATCCGCTTTTATCAGAAGTGCATCACCCCCTATACACCTCCTTCTTGTCGCTTTACGCCCACATGTTCGGAGTATGCTCGGCAAGCCATTCTCAAGTACGGCCCTTTCAAGGGCTTGGCTTTGGCTATCTGGCGAATATTAAGATGCAATCCATGGGGTGGTTCGGGTTACGACCCCGTACCGTAAGTTTCCGATACCGTTTCGGGCCCCTTACACATATTTTATATATTATAAACAATCTCATTCGATGGCAAAAAACTTTGTTGAAGAATTGAAATGGCGTGGTATGCTGGCACAGATGATGCCAGGTACAGAGGAATATCTCAACACCCACATGGTGTCTGCTTATCTTGGTACCGACCCTACCGCAGACTCACTCCATATCGGTCACCTTTGTGGTATCATGATGTTGCGTCACTTGCAGCGTTGTGGTCATAAGCCTTATCTGCTTGTCGGCGGTGCTACAGGTATGATTGGCGACCCTTCTGGCAAGAGCCAGGAGCGTAACCTTCTCGACTCTGAGACTCTCTATCATAACCAGGAAGCTATCAAGAAGCAGGTGTCTAAGTTCCTCGACTTCGATGGCACTGAGCCTAACAAGGCTGAGATGGTCAACAACTACGACTGGATGAAGGACTTCACCTTCCTCGACTTCGCTCGTGAGGTAGGTAAGCACATCACCGTCAATTATATGATGGCGAAGGACAGCGTACAGAAGCGCTTGAACGGTGAGGCTCGTGATGGTTTGTCATTCACAGAGTTCACTTATCAGTTGCTCCAGGGTTACGACTTCCTCTATCAGTATCAGAAGTATGGCGTTCGTCTCCAGCTCGGTGGTAACGACCAGTGGGGCAACATGACCACCGGTACTGAGTTGATTCACCGTACTTTGGGCAATGACGCTGAGTGCTTCTGCTTGACTTGTCCATTGATTACCAAGGCAGACGGCAAGAAGTTTGGTAAGACAGAGAGCGGCAACATTTGGTTGGATCGCAACCGCACCACTCCATACGCATTCTATCAGTTCTGGCTCAACGTGAGCGATGAGGATGCAGAGAAGTACATCAAGATTTTCACCGACCTCGACAAGGAGACCATCGATGCCCTCGTAGAGGAGCACAAGCAGGACCCTGGTCGCCGTGTTCTCCAGAAGCGTTTGGCAGAGGAAGTTACCGTGATGGTTCATTCTCAGGAGGACTTGGATATGGCTATCGCAGCCAGCAACATCCTCTTCGGTAAGGCTACCAAGGAGAATCTTGCACAGCTCGATGAGGCTACCTTGAACGATGTGTTCGCCAATGTACCTCATTACGACCTCGACAAGAACTTGCTCGGTGGTACAGCCGTTGACCTCTTCAACCAGGAGGGCATGCAGATCTTCCCTAGCAAGAGTGAGATGCGTAAGCTCGTCAAGGGTGGTGGTGTATCTCTCAACAAGGAAAAGCTCGCAGCTTTCGATCAGGTGGTAACTGCTGATGACTTGATTGATGGCAAGTATCTCTTGGTACAGAAAGGTAAGAAGAACTACTTCTTGATTACCGTGAAGTAAGGATTTCGCCTGAAATATAGGTGCATTTGAATGCCTTTTGCATAAAAGCAGCCTCTAAATAGGCATTTTTGTGGCTTAAAATGCAAAAAGTATTAAAAATATTTGGTAGTGGAGAAAAAATCCACTACCTTTGCAGTCGGTTTGATTGTCCTATGGTGTAATGGTAGCACTACAGTTTTTGGTTCTGTCAGTGGTGGTTCGAATCCGCCTGGGACAACATATCGCAAATAACCCTTCAAGTCTTTATGATTTGAAGGGTTATTTTGTTTTGTCAAGCGAGTGTTTATGAAGAATAGTTCGGTAAATAGATGAAGAAGATAGATTTGGTTTTTCAGCAATATTATCGTCCATTATGTCTTTACGCTCTCCACTATCTGCATGATTTGGATGAGGTGGAGGATGTAGTGCAAGATTGTTTTGTGCGATTGCTGGAAGCTGAGAAACAAAAAGTAGAATCTCCTACGTCGTTTTTCTCTTTGGAGGATTCTCAAAAACAAAAGTCTTTTCTCTATGCTGCCGTTCGCAATGCCTGCATAGACAAGTTGCGCCGAAAGAATCCTATCGTTCAAGACATTTCTCCTTCCGACTTGTCGGGTATCATCTCTGATGAGCAAGCCGTGGATAGTTCTAGTCGTGAGGCTGAGCTATGGACGGCGATAGAGCAGTTGCCTGAACGTTGTCGTGAAATCTTCCTGATGAGCAAGCGAGATGGCATGACTTATCGGGAGATAGCCGAGGAGCTCTGCCTTTCTGAGAAAACGGTGGAGCATCAGATCTCCAAGGCATTGAAGACTTTGCGAGGCAAGAAAGGCGACTTCTTCTTCCTTCTTCCCTTTGTCTTGGGATAAAGTCGTAGAGGATTTTATAGATAGATACAGGCATGCCAGTTCTTTCCTATAGGCACGGCAGGATTCGCTTATAGGAGTGTCGGGTGTCGCCTATAGGGGCGTAGGGATGCGCTTATAGCTCCGTCGGGGGTGTCGCTAGTGTCAGCCGAGCGTCCCACGGGAGTGGTACGAGTGTTCCTCGGGAGTCAGCTGCTCATGCCACTGCCGTGGCACACCTTGCGGATGTACGTTCGCATCCCGTCTGCTCGTACGTCCTTGTCCCTTATGAACGTACGTTCTCTCCCTCTTATAACGTACGTTTATGCTTTGAGTTGCATATACTTATGACTCTTTATTCCATGTGTTTGTTTTCTCTTGTTCCTTTCATTTTCATCCTGTTATCACATTTTTTCAAAAAAATATCAAATAGGATGGGGGTATTCGAGTGTTTTTGCGTTATAGCAGTAAAGACTTGAATAAAGAAAGGGTATAATCAAACAACAACGGTATTAAAAAAGTAATGTTATGAAAGTGAAACAAGCACTCATCGCACTTTTGATTCTTGTGTTTCAAGTTACTGGCTTGTCGGCAAGAGTGGATGCTGCAACGCTTCTCCAGCAGATGGAGTGGTTGCATCAAGCGAAGAAAATCAATTTTGTGTATGACGCATCCCTGAAGGTGGATGTGCCATACGAAGGACCTGACATCCGGAAGATGCCAGTGAAGAAGGCTTTGAAAACTCTGTTCCAAAAGACAGAGTTCGAATATACGATTAATGCTAACTATGTGATATTGAAGCGAAGACAAAAGCAACAAATATCAACACCTCACACGAATATCAATCGCAAAGTTCAGCAGGTTCAGCGTCGCCACACTCTCAGCGGATACGTCCGTGACGAGAGTGGCGAATCGCTGATTAATGCTACGGTCTATGACCTCACTCATGACATTGGTACTACCACCAATGAATATGGTTTCTTCTCGCTGACTCTGCCTGAGGGGGAGCATCAACTCCGATTCTCATACGTGGGATATGCTGATAAGGTGGAGAAAATGAAGATAGAGAAGGATGTGCACTGCAATATGGCACTCCATGCCGATGGTAAACTGCCGGAGGTGGTTGTGGATGGTGACTTGAACTCGCCTCTCCTCACTACCCAGACGGGTAAACGCTCCTTTTCAGCCAAAGACATCAAGACGGAGTTCTCCTTGATGTCTTCGCCAGATGTGGTCAAAACCTTACAGAGGGTGAGCGGTGTGATGGAAGGTCAGGAACTGGCGAGTGGTCTTTATGTGCATGGTGGCAATGGAGATGAGAACCTCTTTCTGATAGATGGTACGCCACTTTATCAGATCAACCATGCCATCGGTTTGTTTTCCAGTTTCAACACGGATGTCGTGAAAAACATCGACTTCTACAAGAGCGGTTTCCCTGCTCGATATGGAGGAAGATTGTCTTCCGTGGTAGATGTGCGCACGGCGGATGGCGACATGAATCACTTCCATGGTGCATATCGCATCGGCTTGCTCGATGCCAGCGTGCAGTTGGAGGGACCTATCATCAAGGGAAAGACCTCTTATAATATTGGTTTGCGCCGCTCGTGGGCAGACTTGCTGTCTCGTCCTTTGACCAGTTGGTTGTCTGATAAGGATGACAAACTCAGCATTGGCTATTATTTTATGGACTTGAATGCTAAGGTGACGCATCGTTTCAGCGATCGTTCCAAAATTTATCTGAGCATCTATCATGGCAATGATAGTTGGAACGTGAAGCAGGTGATGGATGAGAGAAAATCGGATGGCTTCCAGGAAGGAACTAGCTATGATTTAGAGACGACGCGCTCCAAGTTGACATGGGGAAACTTCAATGTGGCTTTCAACTGGAATTACGTGTTCTCTCCCAAGCTCTTCGCCAACTTTACGGCGGTATATACGCACAATCGCTCCAAACTCTATTCCCTGGATGATGAGCGCAGTATGAATCCAGCAACAAACAAGGATTCGCAAATCTATCATCTTGAGCATCGTTATCATTCTACTATCGATGATTTGGGGTATCGTACGGAGTTTGACTACCATCCCAACGCCTTTCACCATATTCGTTTTGGACATGATTTCACCATGCACCAGTTTCGTCCGCAAACTTATATGCAGTTGAATTATGTAGGACAGACTGCTGATAAGGTGGATACCACAAGCGTGAATGGCCGCAATCAGCACCAAAGTTATGAGCTGTCGGCGTATGCGGAAGACGAAATCATCTTGAATCCTCGTTGGAATGTGAATGTGGGCTTTAACATGGGACTGTTTCATGTGGGTAGCAAAAGTTTTTTCAATATCGACCCTCGCTTTGCACTTAAATATCAGTTGAGCCATGAGGTCTCCTTGAAGGCATCATTTACGCAGATGACTCAGTATGTGCATAAGATTTCCAATAGCTACTTGGATTTGCCTACGGATTATTGGGTGCCTACGACTGAGCGGCTTAAACCGATGCGCTCTTATCAGTTGGCTGCTGGTGTCTATGCGCAGCCCAATCGCCATTGGACACTCTCCTTGGAAGGCTACTATAAGATGTCTCGCCATTTGATGCAATATACCAGTTGGGTAGGCGTGGAGCCGCCTGCCGACAAGTGGGATGAGTTGGTGATGGATGGCAAGGGCTTGTTCTATGGATTGGAGGCCGATGCCACTTATCGTACCGACCACCTGACGCTGAGTGGTTCTTATACCTTGTCTTGGAACAAGCGTAAGTACGAGGATTTCTATCCTGATTGGTATTATGACAAGTTTGACAACCGACATAAGCTGACCCTGAGTTTGCGATATGCCTTCAACAAGAAAGTGAGCTGTTTCGCCGTTTGGTATTACCATACGGGTAATCATGCCACGGTGCCAACGCAAATGGCATCGTTACCACAGTTGCCAGATGCAGGAGGACATCTCTATTCTGGGTGGGCAGGCAGATATGACTATGTATATGCCATCCCCAACAATTTGACATTGCCGGCTTATCATCGTCTCGACTTAGGTTTTGACTTCCGCCATGTTACCAAGCATGGACATGAGCGTATCTGGAATTTGAGCATCTACAATGCCTATTGCCACTTGAATTCCATGTATGTCAAGATAGACTATGATGAGGACAAACAGCAGTTTAAGGCAAAGAACAAGGCATTTATTCCAATATTGCCATCATTCAGTTATACTATTAAGTTTTAGAAGATGAAAAAGTTATTGTATTTGTTGTTGGTATCTTTCGTGTTGATATCTTGCAAGGATGATTTCGATATCAGTAAGTTGCAAGATTTTCCAAGGTTGGTGGTATATTGCTTTCCTACAGTGGGCGATACGACCATGATTGTAGTGACCAAGAGTGTACCCGTCGCAACGGCAAAAGGAGATAGGGAAAAACTCTGCCGCCAATCTGTTGATGCCCATATTATATATAAGGTGAATGGTGCGGAATGTCCTGTAAAAAGGATAGAAAGCCTGGAAGAAGCTCGCAGATTCACCTTCTCTGGTTCATTTTCTTATGTTAAAGATGTTTGTCAAGAGATGGTTGGGCAATACTATGCCATGGGAAAGCAGCATGCAGGAGACAATGTCACGATGGAGGTAACTGCCGAAGGTTTTCAGACAGTATCTGCTGCAACTTATATTCCTCAGCAAGTAAAAGTGGGGATTGATGAATTGTCGTACGAAGAGGTCGATGGCGGTTCCGTCTTGGACTATATGCAGGCATCCTTTTCGGATGATGGCGGTTCAAAGGATTATTACAGTGTGCAGGTGAAAAAGAAAAATATGCAAGGTGCCATTATCGGTGTAGATCCTCATCATTATCGTTATGAAGAACCTATCCATGTATATAACCAAGAATCTTATGAGTATATAAACGAACATACTCCCGATATGATATGGAACTTTGACAGTTTGTCCCAAGTAAGTTATGCCCAAGCGATAGACACAGAAAAAGAGCCCGTCTTGAACAAGGCATCGAAGATAGATGAGGACTTGGGCTTTGATGATGATTATCGCTACTATGGTCTTGCTTATATTTTCGATGACCATCTGCTCAATGGAAAGAAATATACTTTGCACTTGACCCTTGGCAGTACCATGTATAGCGGTGGCGACTTCTATTATTATAGCAGTTGGGACAAAATGTTTGGGTATACGTATAGCGTGGAATTGTCTAAGCTCACTCCTGAATATTATCGCTATCTGTCATCCATCAACAGTGCGCAAAATAATAGTTGGGCAGAGGCTGGTATTATGCAGGTCATTCCGACCTATTCTAATGTGAGGGGTGGCTTCGGTGTCGTGGCAGGATATAACACTGCTGTTGACTCTGTTCGTGTTGTCCCTCCGAAGAAAGAAGAGGGCACTTTTTCCCCAAGAAGATGATTCCTCTCTGGCGGAATGGATAAAGGTGTAATTATGATTAAAAGATAAGGGCAAATATGAAAAAGATATTATTTGTTATTTCCATGTGTTTGTGCTTTGCCTCCCAAGGCAAGGCGCAGAATGTATCTAAAACTTATCAGCCTCTCAACGACAGTACTGCGTCAGTGAAGGACTCGCTTACTTTCGAGCAGCGTATGGAACAGATAGAGCGCATGAAACGGAAGATAGACGACAAACTGCTATGGTATGAGGCTGGGATAACTGGAGGATTGCGTTCGGACAACGAAGATTATTATATGGTGGAAATCTCTGTGGCTTACTATCCCTTGAAGTATGCTGGTGTCGCCTTGGGACTCGAATGGGATGACAATCGTGGGGGCAAGCCTTTGATGCAAAGCCTAAAGGACGCAAATGGTTATGAGGAATACGACCCCGACAGAGTCATTGCTATTAATGTAAACCCAGGCTTGGCTTTCCGTACTCCCACCTTATGGATGAACAAGCGTCATTCATGGGGCTTGATGTTGCGCTGTAACCCTGGCTTGTGCCTTTCTGTCTTCCCAAACGACAAGGTCACTTTTTATGAGATGAAAGATGCCCAAGGGGTAGGACATCCTACTACCATGCCTGACAATCTTTATCACAATGTGACGGAAAGAACTGTTCGCAATCATGGGGGAAAGTGGTGCTTCTGGCGTGTGAAATCTTCCGTGACCTTGCGTTCGGGAGACGTCTTCTTGTCTTTGGGTTGGATAGCGAGCAACTATAACATAGAGTATTGTCGCAACAACATCTATTATACGAAGGGCAAACGCTATAATGGCATTGACAAATACAAGCATTCTGGTACGCTCTTTGCGTCTATCACGGGTCAATTTTAAATATAAAAGGAGGTATATATCATGAAAGTAAACGACAGAGAACAAGAATTTGTGTTCCGATATTTTCAGTTGGGAAAATTTGATACCCAAAAGGCATTGCAAAAGGTCAAGGCTCAAGGAAAAGTGAAGGCAAGAAGCGGTCTTTTGGCTCGTTATCGCTGGATGGCAGTGGCAGCATCCCTGTTGATATTGTTGGCAGTGGGTGCTTATACGCTTTTGCAACCTAAGACCATTACCCATGCTTCTGGCTCAGAAATCATGGCTTGCCATTTGCCAGATGGCACACTGGTCACCTTGTCTCCTCATTCTTCTGTTTCCTATCAAGAGGATAATTGCAGAAAGGTGGAGATGGAGGGCTGTGCCTATTTCCAGGTAAAGCACGATGAACAGCATCCATTTGATGTGAATGGCGAAAGGGGACATGTGAGAGTCTTGGGAACTCAGTTTATGGTAGATGAACGCAATCAAGGGGAAGTGGAAGTCATGGTGACGTGTGGCAAGGTTTTCTTCTCGGCACGTGATTCCCAGGAAGGTGTGCTGTTGGTCAAGGGCAAGCAAGCTCGTCTTGCGTCGGGAGACAAGAAACCGGAAGTGATAAGTGGCTATGATGCCAATGATGCGGCGTGGGCGACCCATCAACTGCATTTTGTCAATACTCCCTTGTCGGAAGTGTTGCGACGACTGTCTGAATGTAATGGCGGTGTGGATTTGCACGCATCTGATATGAGTAAGCACTTAACGGGTGACTTCACTACGGATTCTTTGCTGCAGGCGATAAAGATTATAGAGCAAACATTGGATGTTCGTATTACGGCAAGGTAGTCTTGTAAGTGGTTTGTGGTTGGAATGGTTGGAGAAAAGCGTATGTAAGAAAGGGTAAAATCGCTAAAAGATGTCCATAAAATGAGAAAATAAGTAAAAAGAAAGCATCTTTCGTATTATAATTAATGTGTTATCAAAAAGATTTTGTATCTTTGCCCTTAACAAATCGAAGGGAATGTAGCAATCCATCGAAAGATGGCTCGAAACAAATCAATCAATTAACAAAATACGAATTATGGACTTTTCAAAACTATTCTCATTGGAGGGTAAGGTTGCCCTCGTAACGGGTGCCGCTTATGGTATCGGTTTTGCTATCGCTGAGGCTTACGCCAAGGCTGGTGCTAAGATTGCTTTCAACTGCCGTAGCCAGCAGCACATGGATCAGGCATTGGCAGACTATAAGGCTAAGGGCATTGATGCCAAGGGTTATATCTGTGATGTAACTGACGAGGAGCAGGTGAAGAAGATGGTGGCTGACATCGAGAAGGAACTCGGCGTAATCGACATCTTGGTCAACAACGCTGGTATCATCAAGCGTATCCCTATGACAGAGATGTCTGTCGCAGACTTCAAGCAGGTCATCGACATCGACCTCAATGCTCCATTCATCGTTTCCAAGGCTGTGCTCCCAGGTATGATCAAGAAGGGACATGGCAAGATTATCAACATTTGCTCTATGATGAGTGAGTTGGGTCGTGAGACTGTATCTGCATACGCAGCAGCTAAGGGCGGATTGAAGATGTTGACACGTAACATCTGTTCTGAGTTTGGTGAGTACAACATCCAGTGCAATGGCTTAGGCCCTGGTTATATCGCAACCCCACAGACCGCACCTTTGCGTGAGCGTCAGGCTGACGGTAGCCGTCATCCATTCGATAGCTTCATCTGTGCCAAGACTCCAGCAGGTCGCTGGTTGGAGCCAGAGGAGTTGATGGGTCCAGCTGTATTCTTGGCATCTGATGCTTCCAATGCAGTAAATGGTCATATCCTCTATGTAGATGGTGGCATCTTGGCTTACATCGGTAAGCAACCTAAGTAATAAAACATAAAAAATACGTCTGCCAAACTTTTGACAGATGTATTGATAAAGATATAGGGCAGCCCATTAGGACTGCCCTTTATCGTCTCGAATAATTCTTTACAAATTAAGCGTTGATTGCATCAGCAAGCTCAGCACCAGCCTTAAACTTAGCTACCTTCTTAGCAGCAATCTGGATCTTCTCCTTAGTAGCTGGGTTGATACCCTCGCGAGCAGGACGCTCGTTAACACTGAAAGTACCGAAGCCTACCAACTGGATTTTGTCACCTGCAACGAGAGCGTCTTTGAGAGCACTTGTAGTCGCGTCAAGGGCAGCCTTAGCCTGTGCCTTTGTGATACCAGCACCAGCTGCAATCTTCTCGATCAATTCTGTCTTGTTCATAATTTTACTTTATTAAATGATTAATATAATTGTCTATTAGCCAAATTTGCTTACAAATATAGAATATTCCTTTTGAAAATGCAACAAAAAAAGAAGAAAAATGCTGATTTTATTGAATTTTAAGTGTATTATGCCTAATTTATGGCATTATCACGGATATTTTTAGTAATTTTGCCGCCAAAATGTAGTAATAACCCACATTGATGAAATGTTTAAATAGATAGTAAAGATGCGCAATATACCTATAGTTACAAAGAACTTGCTGATAGTGAACGTGGTGGCTTTCTTGCTTACCTTTGTTTTGGGTAAGGATGCCTCCGGTGGATACGTGCTCAACGAACTGTTGGGACTTCACTTCTTCATGGCTTCCGACTTCCAAGTTTTCCAGTTGATTACCTATATGTTTATGCATGGCGGTTTTGAGCATATTATTTTCAATATGTTCGCCCTTTGGATGTTTGGATGTGTAGTCGAAAGAGTATGGGGTGCTAAGAAATTCCTTTTTTATTACATTGCATGTGGCGTAGGAGCAGGACTTTTCCAGGAGTTGGCTCAGTTCGTACAGTTCTATCTGATGGCTTCCGATCAGATTCCAGCTTTTGGCATTGGGGACATTTGGACGGTGGCTCGCAATAGTTCTGCTGTTCTTAATGCGTGGACTACCGTAGGCGCCTCAGGTGCCATCTATGGTATCTTGCTTGCCTTTGGTATGATTTTTCCAGAGGAGCGTATCTTCATCTTTCCTTTGCCTGTGCCTATCAAGGCGAAATATTTCGTGATAGGTTATGCTGCCATCGAGTTGTTCTCTGCTATGATGACCAGTGGTGATGGCGTGGCTCACGTGGCTCACTTGGGCGGTATGGTCTTCGGCTTCTTCATGATTCGTTATTGGCGTAAGCAGGCGAATGGCTATGGCAATAGCAGCGCCAAGGATGCCTTCGACAAGTTGCGTGACATCTTGGGTGGCAAGGCTAAGCGTGGTGGCTTTGATTATACGAGAAACAACTCTTATCAGAGTAATCGTGATTCTTATCAAAGCCATCAGAGCGATTGGAATTATAATGCCCGTAAGCGTGCTTCGCAAGAAGAAGTGGACCGTATCTTGGACAAGATACGCAAGAGTGGATATGATAGTTTGACAAAAGAGGAGAAACAGACGCTCTTCGACCAGAGCAAGTAAGGATTGCTAGGTCGAAGAGAGCGCCGTAGGATAAGTGTATAAAATAGAAAGATGATTAGACAGTTACAACAGTTTACTGTACGAATGATAGCGGGAGCGAACGTCGCTTCTATTTTGGTTATGTTGCTGGTGGGCTACTCCGACCGTTTGCGTCCGGAGAATTTTCCCTCTTTGTCCAACGTGGGCTTGTTGTTTCCCGTCTTTCTTTTCATCAACCTGTGTTTCTTGTTCTTTTGGTTGATATTTAAGGTACGTTATGCCTTGATTCCTTTTGTTGGATTCCTCGTATGCTATGCGCCCGTGCGAACCTATTTCCCTATCAACATCAGCAGGGAGGCTCCTAAGGGTGCCATCAAGGTGCTGTCTTTCAATACTTGGGCTTATGCCCAGAATGAGAAAGCCGAGGATGGCATCAACCCCGTCGTCAGATACATCAAGGAACAGAATGCCGACATTGTCTGTTTGCAAGAAGCAGCCGCCTATGGTGATGTAGCTCAGCAAATAGACACGATACTTCGCCCACTTTATCCCTATATGGAGATGACTTCACATCCTTCTGGAGGTGAGGCGGTTGCTCTGTTGAGTAAATACCCCATCTTGTCGTCCGAACTCATTCCTTACAAGTCGGTGGGGAATCTGAGCGCCGCTTACCAGTTGAAAATCGGAGAAGAAAAGGTGCTCGTGGTCAACAATCACTTGGAAACAACAGGCTTGACCTTGGAGGAACGTGCCAAGTTTAAGAGTCTCATCAAGGGAAAGTTAGAGACTGACACGGCGGAACAAACCTCCAAGACCTTGGTGGTGAAACTGGCGGAATCCACTCGCAAGCGAGCTGCCCAGGCAGAGGCTGTAGCGGAGTACATAAGACAACATCAGGGAATGAGCACGATACTCTGTGGCGATTTCAATGATGGACCGATTTCATACGCCCATCACACGATAGCCCAGGGGCTGACCGACTGCTATGTGGCAAGTGGAAATGGACCGGGAATCAGCTATCACCACGCAGGCTTTTTTGTCAGAATAGATAACATCATGTGTTCGGACGACTGGAAACCTTATGAGTGCAAAATAGACCGAAAAATCACGTCTTCCGACCATTATCCTATCATTTGTTACCTAAAAAAGCGGTCGAAATGACAAAAAAGGGGCAATTTATTCTTATAAAAGAAAAAAAATGCTTATTTTTGCACGTCATTATGTTGATAATAAAGAAATTAAAGCAAAGAAAAATAAATAATTAATAACAATAATAGAAATGCAAAACAAAGGAATTGTAATTTGTGTTGCCGTCTTATTGACGCTTGCAAGCATCTTCTACCTGTCATTCTCTGTTGCTACTAGCTACTATGACAGTGAGGCTGCAAAGATCAAAGACCCTATTGCTCAGCAGGACTACAAGGATTCTGTGAAGTACCTGGGTGTTTACTCTTACCAGAACTGCTTGGAAACTCAGATTGGTCTTGGACTTGACCTTAAGGGCGGTATGAATGTAATTCTTGAGATTTCTGTACCTGATGTAATTGAGAATCTCGCCGATCACAAGACCGACGCAGGTTTCACCAATGCCATGAAGGAAGCTAGAGCTCAAGAGGAAGCTAACGGTGGTGACTTCGTGTCACTTTTCATTAACGCTTATCACAAGAGCGCACCTGGTCATAAACTCGCTGAAATCTTCGCAACCCAGCAGTTGCAGGGCAAGGTTTCTCCTCAGAGCACCGACTCAGAGGTAGAGAAGGCTATCCGCTCTTCAGTACAGGATGCTATCGACAACTCTTTCAATGTTGTCCGCACTCGTATCGATAAGTTTGGTGTCGTACAGCCTAACATCCAGAAGTTGGAAGGTCAGCAGGGCCGTATCATGGTAGAAATGCCAGGTATCAGCCAGCCTGAGCGTATGCGTAAGATGCTCCAGGGTAGTGCCAACCTTGAGTTCTGGGAGACATATAACTCAGAGGAGATTGCTCCTTATCTCCAGCAGCTTGACACTCGTCTTGCCAATGGTGACAATGAGGCTAAGGATTCTGTAGCTGCTGATTCTGCCAAGAATGAAGTCGCAAAGGCTGAGCCTGCTAAGGCTGCTCCTAAGTTGAACCTCAAGAAGAGCGATGACGCTAGTGCCAAGGTGAGTGCCGAGGCTCAGAACGCCGCTGCTATCAAGGCTCACCCATTGTTGGCTCGTTTGCAGTTGACTGGTGGTCAGAGCTTGAGCACAGTAGGTTATGCTAGCGTTCGTGATACAGCTGCCATCAACAAGTTGATTTACTCTGCAGTAGCTAAGCAGGTCTTGCCATCTGACTTGAAGTTGCTTTGGAGTGCTAAGCCAGCAGACCATTTGAATGTAAAGAATATCTATGAGCTTCACGCCTTGAAGGTGACAACCACCACAGGTCGTGCTCCATTGGAGGGTGATGTCATCACTGATGCCAAGGATGAATTCGATCCAAATACAGGTGCTCCTTGCGTAAGTATGAAGATGAATACAGAAGGTGCTCGTAAGTGGGCTCAGATGACTAAGGCCAACGCGGGCAAGGCTATCGCTATCGTTTTGGATGGAGTTGTTTATTCTGCACCACGCGTAAGTGGTGAGATTGCTGGTGGTAGCTCTCAGATTACTGGTAACTTCACTATTGAGGATACCAAGGACTTGGCTAACACATTGAAGTCTGGTCGTATGCCAGCTCCTGCACGTATCGTTCAGGAGGAGGTTGTAGGTCCTACACTTGGTGCTCAGTCTATCCAGATGGGTATCATCTCATTCGTTGTCGCTTTCGTCTTGTTGATGATTTACATGGTTATCATGTATAATGTGACAGCTGGTATGATGGCTAACCTTGCGTTGATTGTCAACGTATTCTTCACCTTGGGTATCTTGACGTCGTTCCAGGCAGCCTTGACATTGCCAGGTCTCGCCGGTATCGTCTTGTCTCTGGGTACTGCCGTCGATGCCAACGTGCTTATCTTTGAGCGTATCAAGGAGGAGCTTCGCAGCGGCAAGGGTATGAAGCAAGCTGTAGCTGCTGGTTATGGCAACGCTTTCTCTGCTATCTTCGACTCCAACTTGACATCTTTGATTACTGGTGTTATCTTGTTGGTAACAGGTACAGGTCCTATCCGTGGTTTCGCTACTACTTGGATCATCGGTATCATCGTTTCATTCTTCACTGCTGTGTTCTTGACTCGTTTGGTATTCGACCATCAGTTGGCTAAGGATCGTTGGATGAACACTAAGTTTGTTACCGCTTTCTCTCGCAACTTGATGCAGGGTAAGAAGTACAAGTTCATGTCAATGTACAAGACCACCTTCACTGTAGCTATCATTGCTGCTGTAGTATTCGTAGGTAGCTTCTTGGTACGTGGCTTGAGCAAGAGTATCGACTTCACTGGTGGTCGCAACTATGTTGTGGCATTCGAGAACCCAGTTGAGCCAGAGCAGATTCGTGCTATCCTCGGTGACGCATTCGTGAATGCAGATGGAACAAAGGCTAACACAAGTGCCATTGCCATCGGTACAGACGGTAAGACGATCCGTGTATCTACCAACTATATGATTGAGAGCAACAGCCCTACTGTAGATGATGAGGCAGAGACAATCCTCTACAACTCATTGAAGAAGTCAGGTTTGGTATCTCAGAAGAATGTTGAGGCATTCAAGAACCCAGACATCCGTCAGGGTGGTTCTATCATCAGTAGTACAAAGGTAGGTCCTTCTGTAGCTAAGGACATCACAATGGGTGCTATCTATAGCGTCATCTTCGCTTTGATTGCCATCTTCTTGTACATCTTGATTCGTTTCCGCAACGTTGCCTTCTCTGTAGGTTCTACAGTAGCTTTGGCATTCGATGCCTTGACCGTTATCGGATTCTACTCACTCTTGTGGGGCTTGGTACCATTCTCATTGGAGATCGACCAGACCTTCATCGGTGCTATTCTGACAGTGGTAGGTTACTCTATCAACGATAAGGTGGTTGTGTTCGACCGTATCCGTGAGAACCTCCACTTGCATCCAAAGGGTGATGTACAGCAGATCTTCAATGCTTCTATCAATGAGACATTGGCACGTACCATCAATACATCTACCACAACATTGCTCGTGTTGCTCTGTATTTTCATCCTCGGTGGTGACAGCATCCGCAGCTTCTCATTCGCAATGATTCTCGGTGTAGTATTCGGTACCTTGTCTTCTATCTTCATCGCTTCTCCTATCGCTTACATCGTTCTCGGTCGTAAGATTAAGGAAGAGCCAGCTGTAGAGGCAGAGGTCGTAGCTAACAAGTAAATGATTCAGATAAAATAAAAAAGGTCGCTTCCTTAACGGAGCGACCTTTTTTATTTTATCAGCTTAAAGCTCAATATGCTTATGATTGCTGAGTCCATCGACAAGTGATTCCACCGAGAATCGAACTCGGATCAAAGGTTTAGGAAACCTCCGTTCTATCCATTAAACTATGGAACCCTTTGGGATGCTGGAATGGGGAAAGATGGCAAGATTCCCACAATCCGTTTGCAAAGATAGTGGAAAAATCTGACTTGACAAAGAGAAAATAAAGAAAATCTGCGTTCTCTGATGGAGATAATGCAGAAAAACGAGTTTTCTCCTATTGAAATGAAGGTATATACTAGTCGTTTATTTACTTTTTAATCTTTTGTATGATATTTCTCTCCCTTTTGTTGTCTTCCTTTTTCACGTTCGTAGAGTTGAACTGTGAAAACCTCTTTGATACCATCCATGACTCGCTCAAGAATGATATGGAGTTTCTGCCCGATGGAAGTTACCATTGGACTCGTACCCGATATTGGAAGAAAGTCAATCATCTGTCGCAGGAAATCATTGCTTTGGGAGAATTGAATCCGCGAGGTGATGATTTGCAGAACGAGAGCCTGCAAAATGAGCAACGAGCAGAACAAGGCATGCCTATATATAATAAAGGTATAGACTGGCGTCTGCCTGATATGATAGCCCTTTGCGAGGTGGAGAACGACTCTGCGATGATAGCCCTTACCAAGCGTTCGTTGTTGCGAAAGGCAGAATATGAGTATGTGATGACCTCTTCGCCTGATGAACGAGGCATCGATGTGGCTTTGATGTATCAACCGATGTCTTTTCGGCTATTGAACCATCATTCCATCCGTGTGAAGCGGTTGCCAGACATGCGTCCTACCCGTGACATTCTCTATGCTAAGGGAGTGCTCATCAGTGACGACACGCTCCATGTCTTTGTGGTCCATGCTCCTAGTAGGCGAGGTGGCGAGGAGGCTTCCCGTCCCTATCGTTTGCAGGTGGCAAGCCAGTTGGGGCAAGCCGTGGATTCTCTCTATGCACTGAATGCTTCTGCCAAAATTCTCATAGCAGGCGATTTCAATGATTATCACGACTCGCCTGCCTTGAAACAACTGGAGCAGCATCACCTTATTAATATAAGTAAGAGTGCCAAGGGAAGGAATGGGGCAAAGGGAACTTACCGCTATCATGGAGAATGGAATAGTCTCGACCAGATGTTGTGCAGCCATTCTCTTTATCGGCAAATGAAAGGATGTGAAATAGGCGACCTTCCTTTCTTGTTGCAAGAGGATGAAAAGTATGGTGGTAAAAAGCCTTTCCGTACCTATCTCGGACCTAGGTACTTGGGAGGTTATAGCGACCATTTGCCGTTGGTCGGAACTTTTGCCTTTTAAGCCCTCTGTGTCGGGTAGCCTTTTCGCTTTCAGTTCTTTGTTGTGGAGGGTAATCCTAGCAAAAGTGTCAAGACTTTCTCTTTTTTACCTCTTTTTTGCATAAAAAATCTGTAAAGTTATAGCATTTTGCTAATAAATTACTAACTTTGCACTCGCAAACTTATAAAACACAATAAAAGAATGGCTAATTTGAGATTTGAGGTTGTAGCCGAGGCCTTTAAGAAAAGACCTGTAGAGGTGGAAACTCCAAAGGTGCGCCCTTCGGAGTACTTTGCCAAGTATGTATTCAACCGCCAGAAGATGTACAAGTATCTTCCGTCTGATGTGTACGAGAAACTCGTCGATGTGATAGACAATGGTACTCGTCTGGATCGTTCCATCGCTGATGCTGTGGCTGCCGGCATGAAGCTTTGGGCTGAGGAAAATGGAGTAACTCATTATACACACTGGTTCCAACCATTGACCGAAGGTACTGCCGAAAAGCACGATGCCTTTGTGGAGCATGACGGAAAGGGAGGTATGATTGAGGAATTCTCAGGCAAATTGCTTGTGCAGCAAGAACCTGATGCCAGTTCTTTCCCTAATGGAGGTATCCGCAACACCTTTGAGGCTCGTGGCTATTCTGCTTGGGATCCTACATCCCCTGTGTTCATCATCGACGATACACTCTGTATTCCTACCATATTTATTTCTTATACGGGAGAGGCTTTGGACTACAAGGCTCCTCTGCTTCGTTCGCTCCATACCTTGAGCGAGGCAGCCACTGAGGTATGCCACTACTTCTATCCACTGGTGAAGAAGGTGCAGACCAACCTCGGTTGGGAACAGGAGTACTTCCTCGTGGACGAGAGTCTCTACTCGGCACGCCCAGACTTGATGTTGACGGGACGTACCCTCATGGGACATGATTCCGCCAAGAACCAGCAGATGGACGACCATTACTTCGGTACCATCCCAGAGCGTGTGCAAGCCTTTATGAAGGACTTGGAAATCCAGGCTCTCGAATTGGGCATTCCTTGCAAGACCCGTCATAACGAGGTGGCTCCTAACCAGTTTGAGTTGGCTCCTATCTACGAGGAGTGCAACTTGGCTGTCGATCACAACATGCTCTTGATGAGCTTGATGAAGCGTGTGGCTCACAAGCATGGTTTCCGTGTCTTGTTGCACGAGAAACCATTTGCAGGCGTGAATGGTTCGGGTAAGCACAACAACTGGAGTCTTTGCACCGATACTGGCGTATTGCTCCATGCGGCAGGTAAGACTCCAGAGGACAATCTCCGTTTCGTAGTCTTCATCGTAGAGACTTTGATGGGTGTGTATAAGCACAATGGCTTGTTGAAGGCTTCTATCATGAGTGCTACCAATGCCCATCGTTTGGGAGCCAATGAGGCACCTCCTGCCATCATCTCCTCTTTCTTGGGTAAGCAACTCACCGATCTCCTAGACCATATCGAGAAGGCTGACAAGGATGAACTCTTCGCTCTTGCTGGCAAGAAGGGCATGGAACTCGACATCCCTGAGATTCCTGAGTTGATGATTGATAATACCGACCGCAACCGTACCTCTCCATTTGCCTTCACCGGCAACCGCTTTGAGTTCCGTGCGGTAGGTAGTGAGGCTAACTGTGCTTCTTCTCTTATCGTGCTCAATGCCGCTGTGGCTGAGGCTCTTGAGAACTTCAAGGCTCGTGTGGATGCCTTGATAGCCAAGGGTGAGGATCAGACTTCCGCTATTATAGATATTGTACGCGAGGACATCAAGGCTTGCAAGCCTATCCGCTTCGATGGCAATGGCTATAGTGATGAGTGGAAGGAAGAGGCTGCCAAGCGTGGCTTGGACTGTGAGGCTTCTTGCCCAGTGGTCTTCGATCGCTATCTTGACAAGGAGAGCATCGAGATGTTTGCCAAGACCAACGTGATGAGCGAGAGCGAGTTGAAGGCTCGTAATGAAGTGAAGTGGGAGACTTATACCAAGAAGATTCAGATAGAGGCTCGTGTGATGGGCGACTTGAGCATGAACCACATCATCCCTGTTGCTACTCACTATCAGAGTCGTTTGGCGAAGAATGTGGAAGGCATGATCAATATCTTCGGGGGCGAGGAAGGCAAGAAGTTGACTGCCCGCAACGTGAAGATTATCCGTGAGATTGCTGAGCGCACCGAGACTATCGAGCGTGGCGTAGAGGCATTGGTCAATGCTCGCAAGGTAGCCAACAAGATAGAGAATGAGCGTGAGAAGGCAATCGCTTATCACGACACCGTAGCTCCTAAGATGGAGGAAATCCGTTATCAGATAGATAAGTTGGAGTTGCTCGTAGCCGATGAACTTTGGACTTTGCCAAAGTATCGTGAGCTGCTCTTTATACGATAGAATACTGTCCTAGGCTTGCAGTCTGACTGTCTTAGCTGTGCAGTCAGACTGTTCTAGGCGGACAGTCTGCTTGTCTTAGGGGGATAGTCAAGTCTATCTCCCTAAGTGTATATTGCTAGATGCCTAGCTTCTTTTTTTCTACCTCACACCTCACGGTAGATAGCATATCTTATTGGATATTAATTACTTATATACTGTGTGGTGTGCGTTATCCTACCTCACTCACACCTCACTCTACCACACTCTGAACCCAGAAAAGATGGGCGTGTGGTGTCGTGAGGTAGGCGTGTGGTGTCCATCCCCACACCTCACGCTTGTAACGATATGAAATATAGTGAATTACAAGGATTTTGTGAGGTGTGAGGTAGAAAACGAAAATTTAAAGATTACGGACTTCTGCTCGTTTCTGTATTTTGCATTATGCAAAGAACGCCTTTATATGACTGCAAAGATACGACATTTTCCCAAATCTCGCACAGCTTGTAAGAAGAAAACCATTGAAATTAGAACTTTTCACGTTAATATTCATGCTTGATATAAAAATTCTAAGATAATATTTGTATAATAATCTATAAAATATAGAGTACAAGTATGGCTTTACGAGATAAAAATCTTACCTTTACAGTCGGAAATATTTGCAATGATTCCGACCAAAAAACAATTAGTAAAGCTATGCAAGAAGCTGTAGTAAATAAGATTAAGAGCAAGATAGCGCATTGTAAGTTCGGGGAGGTGTTCTTCGTGTCATCCTTTCCGCAGTATGATGTGGAATATGTCACCAAGCTACTGGCGATGTTTGAGAAGGAAGGGCTTATCTCCCGAATATCAAAAGGTGTGTATGTCAAGGCACGTAAGACTCGCTTTGGCATACTGTACCCTTCTGCCTCAGAATTAGCATCAGAAATAGCCAAGAGAGACAAGGCGGTGATTATTCCTACTGGAGTGACAGCAGCCAACCTGTTGGACTTCTCTGCCCTCATGATTCCTAAGACATCACCAAATTTTTGAGAGCTTTTTTGTGTTAAAATA
>ERZ1023641.23-NODE-23-length-81840-cov-30.864645_pt1 | contig 81840 bp, 60 predicted proteins | sample MGYA00380335_ERZ1023641 | MGnify/ENA primary metagenome ERZ1023641 (study PRJEB33179, sample SAMN07448970) | human gut metagenome | biome: Human-gut; feature: Human associated habitat; material: Faeces | host: Homo sapiens | place: India: Bhopal | collected... | reverse complement strand
CAAAAGAAGCGTGAGCTTCACTTATCATACTCTCAGGCATTTGGCGTGGCCCGTACAACCGATAAGTTCCGCCCACGCTATAGCGCAGGCGTTCACTTAATCTCGGCTGTACTTCTGTCTATCGCCAAATTTCGAGAGTATTCCGAATTTCGTAAACGCTTTATATATCAAGGCTTTAAAAGCCTAAAAATATGTTCTTTCTGTTTCTTGTTTTATATTTTAATTGTTATACATTCAGTTTATCGGGTGGCAAAGGCGCAAGTCTCGCCTCCCATTCGAGGGCAAAGATACAAAGAATATTTGAGATTATCGTAATCTTTTACCAATTATTTTTGGAGGATTGGGATATTTATCGTAAATTTGCGGCAAAATATAAATCATAAGCTTATGGACAAGATTAGATATATCAATATGTGTATTACCCAATTCGGAAAGGCATTCGGAATGCCTTCCGACATGTCTTTCAACTACTTGAAAGAACATAAGGCACTTGATTTTATAGACGAATGTTATGCCGCAGAGCATCTTCTGTCATTGGATGATGCTATACATGATATGTTAATTATTAGCAGAAGGAATGGAGGAACCATCTAATGAGATTATTTCATGGTACAAACATCGACTTCAAAGAGATAGACTTCCAAAAATGTAAGCCCAATAAAGACTTCGGAAAAGGATTCTATCTTACAGATATCAAGCAACAAGCTCTTGATATGGCTGTCAGACGCACGAAATTTTCTAGCTGTGGTTCACCTATCGTACAGGAATATGAATTTGACGAAAGTCTGCTTAGCTCCAAAGAACTAAAAGTAGCAGATGATAGCGTAGTTTACCAAATCAACATATTTATGCTACACTTTATCACCATAGAAGAACTCGTCAAAAGATTGGAGTATAAAAAACTGAATAGCCAATACTTCTTTGGGACAGAAAAGGCTATTTCTAAACTTAAAAGGATATGGCATTAGAGAAAAAACAAATTAATTTCATTATCGACTGTGATGTTGAAGAAATTGTATCTCTTTTACAAGAGGATTATGGCATGAAGATTCTTGATGCCTTTAATACAGTATATAATTCAAATATTTACAAGAAACTCATTGATACTGAAACCGGACTATATATCCAAAGTCCTTTATATATCTATGAATATCTAAAAGAAGAAATCAATGAGTCTAAACAGAAAGAGAAAATTGCTATATGATCAACGACAGAAGACAACTGGCTGACGTATATCAGCAAACCATTCATATCGTGCAGGAGGGACGCTATACCTCGGAAAATGGGGAGGAAGTGGAACTCCTGGACAATGAACCGATGCTCAAGGGCAGCCGATTCTACACCAGAGCCTTGGATGCCACCAGCATTCCTACCATCGAAGGCGAGACGAAGATTATCGTGGAAAATGACGACAGCATACATTGCGGACATCAGTTACAAAAGGAAGACTACAACCCAGTGGTACTCAACCTTGCCAGCCGTCGCAACCCAGGCGGTGGCGTGCTGAATGGTAGCCGAGCACAGGAGGAGAGTCTCTTCCGTAGCACCAACCTCTTCCTCTCCATGTATCGCTACGCCTCCTACGCAGCAGAGTATGGATTGGAGAAAAGCAGATACCAGTATCCCCTCGCCGTTCCCTTCGGTGGAGTGTATGTTCCGAAGGCTACCGTGTTCCGAGCTGGAGCCAAGCAAGACTTCGCCCTACTCGACACTCCTTATTACATGTCGTTCGTTGCCGTGCCTGCCATCAATCACCCAGAGCTAGATGCCGACGGAAACATCACGGAGCATGATGCAGCCATCACGAAGAACAAGATGCGCACGATGCTAAGAATCGGATTACTGCATGGTCACGACAGCATTGTGCTAGGTGCTTTCGGTTGTGGAGCCTTCCACAATCCGCCTCACCACATTGCCCAACTCTTCCATGAAGTGATCGATGAGGCGGAGTTCAAGAACAAGTACAAGCTCATCGCCTTCGCCGTCCTCGAAGACCACAACTCACCAAGAGGCGGAAATCTCCAGCCTTTTATCGAGGAGTTCAACCCTTACCAGCAATAATCAAGGTGGCGCTTCTCGCACTCCTCTCTCAACGCCGCCAAGAAGTAGCTGCGCTCTGAGACCCAGCCACGCACCTTGCGCTCATGGGCAACAGTCGCCTGCAACTCCTCATCATCATACTCGGCAAAACGAGCGGCATAATGAGCGATTCTTACCTGAGCAGCATTGTTATGCTCGTTACCTACACGCTGTGCATTGACAGCATCATTCACACTCTTTGAATTGTTTGAATTTGTATTCATAAAGATAATTATTTTAAGTTGTTAAACACTTACGCATCCTTTTACCACCGTGGTTATCTCTATGCGAAACTCGGTTGGTGTGCCACAACTGGGCAACTCTTGATGTTTTATCGAGTGCAAAGGTAGCAACTTTTTCTTAATCCACCAAACATTTCTCCATAAAAAGTTTAAAATAACGAAACAATGATATGATTTCACTAAGAAACATTTGGTGATACGAAAGAATAAATGTAACTTTGGCAAGGGCAGCCGTCCTTCAGGTTTCGACTCCGACAAAGATGGAATCCCTGACGAATGGGAGAAAGCCAATGGACTGAACCCTAACGATGCCAGCGATGCCCTTACCTACTCGCTAGATGCCAAGGGCTATTACACCAACATCGAGGTGTATGCCAACTCTCTGGTGGAGAACATCATGAAGGAAGAGAACAAGGATGCCATCGAATCAATCGACGAGTATTATCCGAGCGTAAAGACTACCTTAGCCAACGGGAAGATCATCACTGACAAGGTCATCAAGTAAAGCAAGAGTGCAAGACGAGCAGAAATCAATCTGCTGCCTTGCACTCTTTTTATTTCGTTTCCAACTTCACTGTCTTCTTCGCCTTGCCATTCGTCACCGTCAGTTCCACCTTGGAAGCATCGGTCTGCGAACGCAAGATGACCAAGGCAGAACCCATGAAGAGACTACGCTCGGCTGTCTTCGAGAGTTGCTTGCCAGAAGTAGCCAACTCGCCCGAAGCCATATCACCGTTGTCAACAGCCACGATGTCGGCACCTCCCTTCACAGAGAACTGCAACTTGGCGAAGGCATTCTGGTCTTTCGGATTCACCACTCTCCTGCCCTTCTTATCAACGGCATAGACACGAACGTGCATCAAGTCTTGTCCATCGGCATGCCATGTCTCAGCATCAGGAACGAGTTTGAGAGCGACAGCCTCGCCCGTGGTCTCTATCTGATGGCGAGCCACCACCTTGCCATTCTTCTTAGCCACAGCCACCAAGGTGCCAGGTGCATATTCGATGCCATCCCACTTGATGCGAGCACGCTGCTTAGGGTCTTCGGAATTCTTCTTCACACCGAGGCTCTTGCCATTCAAGAACAGCTCCACCTCGTCACCATTGGTATAAGTATAGAGCGATACCTTCTCGCCCTGCTCACGGTTCCAGTTCTCCGACAGCTTGCCTACACCGACATTGATACCATTCCACTGCACATTGCCGCCACCCTTCTCGATGACACCGATATGCACGGTAGGCTCCTCCGAGAACATGCTCTTCACGAAGTAAGCATCCGGCTTTGGCTGCAAGGAGATGTCGAACACACCTTGGTTCCAGCCCTTCACAGGCCATCCCATGCTCTCGCCGAGATAGTCGATGGCACCCCAATAAGCCAAACCGATCACCTTGTCCCTATCCATCTCATAGAAGTTAGGTCCCATCGCAGCCGTACTTGCCTCACTCTGATAGAAGGTCTTCTCTGGATAACGCTGCATATCGCCAGGGAAGTACATATAGCGATAGTTGTAGGAGTTGACCTCCGTAGCCACCGCCAAGTCGGCAGGAATGTCGTTGGTCTCCAGATTGCGATAACGAGGGTGCATCGCCACGGTGGTCAGACGAGTGTCATCATAACGATGAAGCAGTTCCTTCTGAAGTTTGTATGCCGTCACGCCCCAGTCGTTGAAAGGCAAGTTGGCATACTGCTGCAACTCATTGCCCAAGCTCCAGAGCACGACAGAAGGATGGTTGCGGTCACGAGTCACCCACTCTGGGATGTTCTTCTGCCAAAGGCTTTCCCACTCCACCTTTCCACCGGCATACTGGGTGAGCCACTTGTCATAAAGTTCATCGACCACCAAGATACCAAGACGGTCGCAGAGCTTGAGGAAGTCCTCGCTATAAGGGTTATGAGAAGTACGCACATGGTTCATGCCGAACTCCTTCATCAACTTCAATCGCTTCTCGATGGCACGTGGATAAGCCGCAGCACCGAGTGCTCCCAAGGTATGATGGTTGGCATAGCCCTTCAGCAATACCTTCTTGCCATTGACGAGCAAGCCCTGGCTTGGCGTATATTCGATGGTGCGCACACCAAACTGCTCCTTGATTTGGTCAGCCACATTGCCTTGATGATCATAGAGCGTCACCTCTGCCGTATATAAATAAGGTGTATCGCACGACCAGAGATGAGCATTCGGAAGCGAGATGCTAGGCAACTCATATTCACGGTCACGCCACTGGGCATTGAAGGCAAGGTCGCTCTTCTGTTGAGCCACCACCTTTCCATCAGCATCAAGGATGCGAACCTCCACAGGAATCACGGAATGATTACCATCCTTCCCGATAGCAGCCGATGCCGCCTTGTCGATTTTCAGTTGATTGACAATCTCCGCACGGATATTCACCTGTTGGTTGTTGACGGTACGGATGAAGAGAGGATGACGAGGGAAGTACAACTTGGAGTCGGTGATGATGAGGTTGACATCACGATAGAGACCGGCACCCGTGTACCAACGAGAGTTGTTGGGGTTGCGAGTATCCGCCTTCACCGCAATCTCGTTCACCTGTCCATACTTCAAGAGTTTGGAAATATCGGCATCCATTCCGAGGTAGCCATAGTCGGTGCCCCCGATGCGCTGTCCATTGAGATAGACATCTCCCACCAGCATAATGCCTTGGAAGTCGAGCACGATGCGCTTGCCCTTCCATTCCTCCTTCGGAGTCAGTTCATAGCGATACCAACCGATGCCCATCTCCTTGAATCCACGAGGACTCAAACGGCTGCGCACATTGCTGCCCGCATCACTGTTGTCGGGTCGCTCGCTGGCATCAGGAGCCACCCAGTCTTGAGAGATTTGGAAGTCGTGAGGCAGATTGACCGCCTCACCCTGAGCCTGCATCGCAGACTTCAACTGAGATACCTCCGAGATGTCACCACGATGGAACATCCATCCCTTGTCGATACAAATGGTATCACGCTCTGCTGCCGACAGAGACGTCGAAGTCGCTGCCAACAACAACGTTGCAAATAATTTATAATTTATCATTTATCATTTATCATTTATATTTAGTTTCCGTCTGGCTTCGTCACATCCTGCTGAACAGAATTGTACCAAACAAACTTGTTATAGTCATCAGGCTGCGCTGGATTGAAGTCCTTCCAGTCGGAGCGCAAGTATTTCACGATAGGCAAGTTAAGTTGCTTCATCCCCATCACCACCATCTTGGCGATTTCGTAGGCGCCGTATGGATTGAAGTGGGTATTGTCGGCGAGCGGCTTGGCTTGTCCTGGGAAGGTGTTGGCAGGATAATGCACCAAAGCCTTCTTGCTGTTCTCATATCCCAAGGTCTCGAAGAAAGTGCGGGTCATGTCATGCAACTCGATGACTGGCACTCCCTCTCGCTTAGCCACGGCACGCATGGCATCAGGATAATCGCCATGTGTCTCCAGTATCTTGCTATGGGTAGCATCATCGAAGCGACGGCGCTGGGTAGGAGTCACAAAGATGATGTTGCCTCCCTTCGCACGTACCTTATCTATAAAGACTTTGAGGTTATAAGAGAAGTTGTACCAAGCACCAGCACCTGCCATCTTCTCCTTCTGGTCGTTATGACCGAACTCGCAGATGACATAGTCGCCCTTCTTCATCATCGTCAGAATCTTGTCCAAGCGATTGGAAGCCAAGAAAGAACCTGCCGTCAAACCGCTCTCTGCATTGTTGGAGATGGCGACCTCAGGACCAAACCAGCGAGGTATCATCTGTCCCCAACTAGCCCAAGGCTCGTAGGGTTGATCGACTACGGTGGAGTTTCCACAGAGGAAGATGGTAGTAGCGGTCGTGTCACGCTCTATCTTCACCTCCTTCACGGCAGGAGCTGCCCCCGTAAACTCCAGGTTGATGGCGTTGTCCCAGGTATTATAGTTTTTCTCACGATCCTTTACTTTCACTCTCTTGCCTTTTTCGATTTCAGGCGTACGCTTGTTGACCACGAACTCGATGGTCTTAAACTGTCCTTTCTTCGTAGCCACCTCGTCCACCATCAGTCGGCGGTTCTCAGCACGCACCACGGTATTGCCCGCTTTCTTCTTGGAGCCTAACACCACGGTCACCTTATAGTTGCCATCCGGCACCTCGATGTTGCGAGTGAAAGGTGCATTCGACTTCACGTTCTGAGCCTTGCTCAAATCCAACTGGATGGTTTGAGCCGATATAGGCAGCGACATCAGTAGCCAACTTGCCATCAAAAGATACTTGTGTTTCATCTTTATCAACTTTTACTTCAAATACTTAGCCAAAGGACTCTTCATCTTCTTCAAGCCCTTAGCCACGCTCTTGGCATTGAGTTGCGCACCCTTGAGTGAAGTGTGAGTGTGGTCATGGTTATAATAAGCCTTGGCTTTCTTCTGACCTATCTTGTCGAGCGCATCACCAGAGATGTTGTGAAGGTCGAGGAAGGCAACGCCAGTCTCTGCCACCACCTCACGATACCACTTGCCGTAGGTGTCATTTCTGCGCTCTATCTTGCCCTTAGGCCACTCGTTGCGAGGAGTGAGGGAAACGAGGATAGGAGTGGCACCCTTCTCACGAACATCCTGGATGAACTTCTTCAGATACCATCCGAAAGAATATACCACCTCATACTGCTTGTTCTCCTCCATCTGATAGACGTGGCAGGTGTCCTTGGCACAAGGAATGGAGCCACGCATCTTCTTGTCGGTCAGAGAACAGATGTCGTTATGACCAAACTCGATGAGCACATAGTCGCCCGGCTGAAGACTGTTATACACCTTCTCCCATCTGCCCTCGTTGAGGTAAGAACGAGAACTGCGACCTGCCTTGGCAGCATTCACACAAGTTATCTTCTTCTGGTCGAAGACGGTATAAGCCTGAGAGCCCCAGCCCCACATACCATCCTTGTCTTTGTCGGCATTCTTCACCGTGCTGTCACCAGTCAAGAAGACAACAGGCTTGCCAGGCTCACGCTTGAAGTTCTCCACAGGCAAAGCCACATTGATCATCATCGCCTTAAGTGGAGCGAGATTAGGGTCTTTGCTCTCAGCGATACCCTCTGCTGCCGAACGAGCATTCATCATCGCACCGAAGCGAGAGGTATGGATATGGTCGGTGAAGAAGTGATACTTCTCCTTCCAGTGACCATAGCTATCGAGCTTGGCTGCGGAAATCTCATTTAGGTCAACGAATGGCACGCCCTCTTGCTCAGCCACCTGCTTTGCCCACAAGCCGAAAGTCTTGTTAACTCTCACGATCTTATCGTTCTCATCGTAAGCATCACGAGGGGTCAACGACATCAAGATAGGATGTGCGCCGAGCGCCTTACAATCGTTGATATACTTACGCATGTACTCACCGTAGGTATAGACGGTCTCCTCCACTCCCGTCTCCTTGATAGTGACGTTGAGGGAATCCTTGCCAATGCCAGGGATGCTGGCACGGGCACGACCGCTATCGTAAGGACCATTGTCGTTATGACCGATAGAGATGATGACCCAGTCGCCCTTCTTGATGCCCTTGCGCACATCAGGCCAAAGACGATTATAGAAGGTACGGCTGCTCATGCCACCGAGGGCTTGGTTCTCTACGGTTATCTTGTTCTCATCGAAGAACTCATGCTCATAGTATCCCCAACCCCACTGACCATTGTTGCCATTGCCGAGGGTACCATTGCGCATGGTAGAGTTGCCTATCAAGAAAAGCACAGGGTTGTTGCCCTTGCGGCTCGTTCCTGGGGTGATACGTGCAGTCATCGCCTTGTTGAGACTATCCACAGTGTTGTCTATCACATGGTTGACATCCTCCATAGGACCAGCCACTTGTTTTGTCTTATCGTTAGACTGTGCGAAAGTTGTTGTCGCAGCAGCCATCAAAGCTATTCCAAATAATATTCGTTTCATTGTTTCATTCATTTACACCTTATTATATATAAGAGGGAAACATTCTTCATTTTTCACAGAAGATTCTTCACTCTCCACTTACTTTCTCCGCCTTGTCTGGGAGATAATATCCGAGATGCGGAGGCTGATTGTAGCCCACATTCTGCCAAGCCACCCCCATGCGATAGATATGGTCGTGCATCAAGGTAGGTACACGATAATCTGTCGGGATATTGGTGGTGAAGATGTTCAGATGGGCGGCATCGCTCTCATCCCAGTAGATGACCTCCTCACGCCAATCGCCGAAGAGGTCGGCTTGCAGATTAGGCGTAGCCTTCGTCCAGTTGCAACTCACGGAGTGTCCCATCTCAAAAAGTTGCTTGCCATTGCTCAAAGGCAGCGCCACCGCCTCCTTTCCATTCCATTTCTGGATGTAGGGAGGGAAATGAGGGGCACGACCGTTTGCCAAGAGTTCGTCTTGCAAGTCACCATCCCAATAGATACGGAAGTTCATCGCAGGCATCGGAGAAACAGCACGGAAGGTCGTCTTCTCATTGCTATTCCAATCGCCCTGTTGAGGCGCTTGCTTCTTTTTCTTTTCGCCAGAGCGTTTCTTCCAAGCGTCTTTGGCTTCTACGATGACGTTGCCCTTGCAGTCTCTTACCTCTGGATTGTCCGAACTCCACATCTCATAACCACGATGGTTGGCATCGATGTCGGCGGCAAGTCCTCTGCCCGTATCATCCCTATCGAGCGTACGATAGAGGATTTCGCCCGTCTTGGCATCACGCAAGTCTGATCCGTATGGATATTCCTCATGTACCATGAAGTATTCCAAGCCCGGTCGGTCGGGGTCGAGGTCGCCTAGATGTTGCGCGTCGCCATGTCCCAAGCCTGTGGAATAAAGCAGCGTTCCATCATTGTTGATGGCAGCCGAGCCGTATGTGATTTCATCGCAGCCATCACCATCCACATCGCCTACTGCCAAGCTATGCGCTCCTTGGGCATAAGCCGTACCAGGGCTCATCGAAGCATGGAGCCACTTGGTCTTGAGTTGCTTGCCATCGAAATCGACCGCCCAGAGATACGAGCGAGTATAGTAGCCACGGCACATCACGGCACTCGGCAAATGGTCTTTGCCATCGAGGAAAGCCACGCCTGCCAGGTATCGCTCACCACGGTTGCCATAGTTGCCCTTGTCACCCCAAACAGAGGAATAAGCCGGGAATCCATCTTTCAAGGATTCGCCTTCAGCCACTTGCCTGCCCACTCCGAAAGCACGGTTGGGATTGTACCATATCGTATGTATCGCCTGCCCCGTCTTGCCATTGAAGACCGTGAGCAGTTCTGGTCCTGTCTGGACTCGTCCTGCCCCATTGCGGTAGTCAGCCTTATTGTCCAGACAACGAATATCCTCATCGGTGGCAACCTCGTTCACAAACTTCTCCTTGCCATCCTTGCTTCCTGCCGATGTCTTGCAAATCATCTCTGCCTTGCCATCGCCATCGAAGTCATAGACGAGGAACTGGGTATAGTGGGCACCTGCACGGATGTTCTTCCCCAAGTTGATGCGCCAGAGTTTCTTGCCACTGAGTTTGTAACAATCGAAGATGACATCACCCGTATAGCCGTTGTGCGAGTTGTCGTGCGAATTGGAAGGATCCCATTTCAGGATGATTTCATACTCACCATCTCCATCCACATCCCCCACACTACAGTCGTTGGGCGTATAGGTATAGGAGCGACCATCGGGAGTCGTTCCTCCCTTTGGGCGGTCAATAGGCAGCGACTTGTAGAGGTCTGTCCAAGGTTTCACTTTCTGCGACACCTCACGAGGGGCGACTCCATCCGCCTTGGGCATCTGCTGATAGGCTATGATGCGGTAAGTATGGGAAGAAGAGCCATCCTTATCGGTATAGTTGGTAGCCTTGATATGGGAAGCGATGACCTTGCCGTCTCGTTCCACATCAAAGCAAACGTCCTTGCTATCGGTGCCCAGCATACGCCAACTCACGAAGATGCCTTGACCTTGCGCAGGCAAAGCCACAACACCTCGATCCAAATGCTCCATATAAGAAGATGAGGCATTTTGAGCTGCGATATGATGTGCCGACACACCTGACATTCCTAGCATCAGCAATGCCACATACAGTAGTTTTCTCCTCATAATTATATTAACCAGAATTTGTTTTAGTTATTGCTTGCAAAAGTAAGCGAAAACAAGGAGTAATCACTGCAACATTTGGTAAAAGAACATCAGAATTTGAGAACTGCCACCGCTTGAAAGCCACCCATGAGGAAAGAACACTACAGAATACTACTTCTTTTATAGATTCTTCACTTTAAATATTTGCTTTTCAACGATTTTTTTGTAACTTTGCCGACAAATAAAAGCTTGGCATCCTAGACAGGACAAAAAGCCACAACAAATCAAGACTGCAAGAATATGACAATAACAGAAAGACCCAAGCGAATCTATCGCAAACGCATACCTTACGGCATGCAAAACTTTGAGGATATCATCAAGGAAGATTATTACTATGTTGACAAGACTCCTTTTATTGAAAAAATAGAGGAGTCCAATAGGTACTTCTTCTTCATCCGTCCTCGACGTTTTGGCAAGACTCTCACCCTCTCGATGCTTGAGAATTACTACGACATCAACAAGAAGGACAAGTTTGAAGAATTGTTTGGTAATCTCTACATCGGCAAGAATCCGACCCCAGAACATAATACCTATCTTACCATCCGCCTCAACTTTGCTGAAGTGGCAGCAGGATTGGACGATTACAAGGACGGTTTGAACAACCATTGCAGAATCATGTTCAACTTTTTCTGCGACATCTATAAACATCTGCTCCCTGCAGATACCAAAGAGGGGTTACAACAAGAACCTGACGCTGTTTCCAAATTGCGATATTTGTGTCAGAAATGTCAGGAGGTAGGTCAAAAGATTTATCTCTTTATCGACGAATACGATAATTTCACCAATATGATTCTCGCCCATGAGGAGCATCTGATGAGATACCGCAACCAGACTCATGGAGAAGGATACATGCGCCAGTTCTTCAACACCATCAAGGGAGCAGCAGGTGGCATATTGGGAAGAGTATTCGTCACAGGAGTCAGTCCAGTCACGATGGACGACTTGACAAGTGGCTTCAATATTGGCACTAATTACTCTTTGGCTCCCGAATTCAATGAGATGACGGGCTTTACAGAAGAAGAGGTAAGAGAGATGTTTGACTATTACACAAGCGTCTTGCCATTCAATCATACTACAGATGAACTGATCAAGACCATCAAACCATGGTATGACAACTATTGCTTTGCTATTAAGCGATATGGTAAGACTACGATGTATAATTCCGTCATGGTACTCAATTTTCTGGACAACTATATCCGCAACGAATATGACATCCCAGATTCCATGGTGGAGACCAACATCCGCATCGACTATGACAAGATACGTATGCTCATTCGCCATGACAAGAGTTTCTCAAATGATGCCAGCATCATCCAGGAATTGGTGACCAAAGGATTCGTAACAGGCACTCTTAATGAGAACTTCCCTGCCGAGCAAATCAATGACCCAGACAACTTTCTGAGTTTGTTGTTCTATTTCGGCATGATTACGATAGACGGAAACTATAAAGGAGAAACAAAGTTTATCATTCCTAATGAGGTTGTAAGAGACCAAATGTACACCTATCTTTTGAACACGTATAAGGAAAATGACTTGACATACAATGCTTACGGAAAGGGAAAACTTGAAAGCCAAATGGCATACGATGGCAATTTCAAGCCTTATTTCGAGTACATCGCAGACTGCTTGAAAAAGTACTCATCCCAACGAGACAAGCAGAAGGGAGAAGCATTCGTCCACGGCTTCACACTGGCGCTCACCAGTCAATGCAAGTTCTATCGTCCAATCTCTGAGCTAGACAACGACGGAGGCTATGCTGATATTTTTCTCTCACCACTGTGTGACATCTACAAAGATATGGTCGATTCCTACATCGTAGAACTGAAATACTGCAAGTCCAACACGAATGAAGAACAAGCTAAACAACTCTTCAAAGAGGCATCTGAACAAATCACTCGCTATGCCGATAGTGATATGGTAAGAGAATTGGTAAAAACCACCAAACTTCACAAGTTGGTGGTCATATACCGAGGTACGGAGATGATTGCTTGCGAAGAGATATAAGAATAGGCTTTGTCCTTTTCTAAGCCAATGCTAACCGAAAACAAAAAGGCATATCCCAAAGATTACGGATATGCCTTTTTATTTTACCTTCTTAATATTTTAAAAAGGAAGTTCGTTTCATTTACTTCAAGACAACCTTCTTGCCACCCTTAGGAGTGCGGATGATGTAGGTTCCGGCAGCAAGACCGCAAGCCTTCAATTCCTTCATCAAGGTAGCTTGTGAAGTCTGTAAACTTGTCATCTTGAAACCAGCAAGCGTATAAACATCAGCCTTGAAGACACCGCCATCGAAGCCAATCTCATCAATGCCAGTTGCATTGTCAACATAGATGAGACCTTCCGTCAAGAACTTGGAAGTATCCCACTGCATGCCTGCAGGAAGTTCCTGAAGGTTGAAAGTAGGATTGCCACTAATGGTACCTGCACATTCGAGTACTTTCACAAACTCACCTACCATTGGAGTCCAGGTTGTCTTGTAGGTCACATTGACAGTACCATCGATGACAGCATTGCCGCCCACCTTGAAGAACGCCCAGTTCTGAGTGATAGTTCCTGTACGAGGATTTACATACTCTGGATCTTTCTTTGTCTTGTTGACGTAGATGTTACCACCCTCCTTGACATTGAGATTTCTTTCGAGTGTGATAATACCCATGTTATTAGTTTGTGAAATTGCGGCATTAGCACCAGCACGCAAAGTACCGCCATTAAGGACATTCACTCCATAAACATAACCAAGTCCACGAAGCTCACCTGCATCTTGTACATAAGTGATAGTAGGTGAAGTCATAGAAGTAGTTGCTGCTGCCTTGTTCAATTTCACAGCACCATCGATAATCTTCAATGACTTGGCATTGGCAAGAACACTCTCATTAGAGATAGTCCAAACGCCCGTACCATTCTTCACCACATGACTACCATTGATAGAACCCTTGAACTCAAAGTTCGTGTTCTTGCCACCGATGGTCAGCGTATTGGCACCAGAACCGAAGTTTCCACCATTACTGATATAACCCGTACCCGTCAAAGCACCAATGGCAAAACTCTTGCCGTTAGTACAGAACGCATAGTCCTTGGTAAAACGTGAATCAACATTAAGCGTTGCCAAAGGAATACCATAAGTATTGTTGAAATCAAATACTGGCTCGTAAGCGTTCTTGTTTCCACGCTTTGCATTGATGGTTCCTTCAAACTTACTCCAGTCGCCCTTAAAAGGACAGCGGATCCAAGTGCCATAGATATCAATAGTTCCCTCACCGGTCAACTTACCGGTATAGTCACAACGTCCATCAGGATACCAGATACCCGACTTACCCTTAGGCACCTCGATATTCACATTATCCGAGTTGCTGCTATAGATACTGTTGGAAGCCTGCAATACTACCTTGCTACCATTCAGAACGATAGTCTTACCAGAGAAGTGAGCATCCTGGAAGTCATACACTGTACCTTGGTTGATGTAGAGCGCATCATAATCAGCCGTACAGTTCAACTGCAAGGTACCAGCACCTGTCTTGTAGAGATTGCGATTACTGCCAGCGTTAGATTTCTTGATACCACCATTGAGGATGAGTGTACCCGTGGTGTTCAGATAACCTCCGTTCTCGCCCAAGATGATAGGATGAGAAGCGGTCATACTAGCAGTTGTCTTCAATGTACCCTTGTTGAGCAAGTTGATGCCATTACCTGCACCACCCAATGCACCGTATTGCAAACCATCATTGTTTGCCAAGGTTGAAGGTACCAAGGTACCACCATTGATGTAAGTTCCAGCAGAGTACTTGTTGGTATTGGTGATATTCACCGTACCTGTGCCAAGCACAGAAAGTGAGATGTCACCTTCTATTGCACCATTACCAGAAAGGCTATAGGTCTTGCTGTTATTCTTGAAGACAACACTACCTGGGGTTACTTCCTCATCAAGTTGTACGCTGGTGGTAGAAGCATTGTCATCGAAGACCACATCATCACCAGTCACGAAGTGCTTGTCAGAAGAAGAGAAGTTCTCCGTGTTCATCAAGTCCCAAATAGAACCATTGACACCCGTCCAAGTACTGCTCTCACTATCACGGGATGCACTGACGGTCAAGGAAATCTTACCATCAGCATAAGCCAAGTTGAACTTCTTGCCAGCCAAACCCTCTACGGTAACATCAGAGAGATTGCCAGTCAACTCGCCTACCTCTGCCAAAGTATAAGTACCAGGTTCAGGTACTGATGCAAACTCGAAGACAGGCGCACTATACTGAGGACCATTATCCCAAGTTTTCTTCTCGATACTCATCTTGGCCGCTACGACCTTGTCGCTGTTGCCATCCTTGACATCAAATACGACACGAGCACCAAAACCGAGATCCAAAGAAGAAGTGATCAAAGTACCCACGTTGTCTTTACCACCAGGACGAATCACCGAACCATAATCAGCCTTGATGCCTGCCTTAAAGTTACCTCCGTCTGAATTCAACTCAGCAAAGCGGTTGAGCCAAACAGGACTGCTCTCCATCGTGCCATCAAACTGGAGCGTACCAGCCCAAACATCAGTCTTACCAGTATAGGTCTCGGTGACGTTAGGAAGTACCAAAGTACCATCACCCTGCTTTACCAAACGAGTAGAACCTGTAAAAGCACCACCAGTCAGTGTATGGGTATAATAGGTATATTTGATTTCAGTATCCTTGGTCTTGCACTCGCTTTCAGCAGTACCCTGTACCCAAGAAGGCGCATTATCCGTGAAGATAGCAGGAGAGGCACCATTAGCGACACTCACCGTCACATCACTGGTAGCATCGAGCATAGCGTGCTTGCCATTCAATGCAGAGCCAATAGAAGTAGATACCTCCTCACGACCAGTAGTTGTCAATGGTGGAGGAGCAATGGTGATGCCTTCTAACTCACCCAAGAAGTAAGAAGCATGAGGTGGCTGATTGTAGCCACATGGCTGCCAAACCATCGCATTACGATACTGATGATCATACCACAAGGAATAGTTTCTCCACTGGGTAGGTGTCGTGGTGGTATAGATACGGATGTTGTTGTCGGCAGTACGCTCGATAACTTCCTCACGCCAGTCGCCAAAGATATCACCTTGATAGCAAGGGGTAGCCTTGGTACCATTGTTGGAATAAGCACCCATAAGAGTTTCCAAAGTACCCTTTCCCGGCTTGGTGATCTCAGTATTATTGAAACACTCCTCCTGCAAATCGCCATCCCAGTAGATACGGAAGTTCATGCCGAGTCCATTTGTATTGAGACTCACATGATCGTTGGTTAACGTGGATATCGGCGTATCATGCGCACTATGACCTACTGCGCCCGGAATGTCATTATAGAAATTACCAGCCAGACAGCGTCCATCATCATTGGTATCTGTCTTGCGATAATATATCTTGCTGGTAGTTGCATCGCGATAGTTGTTGGAAGGAGCATCCTCGTTGCAGGCAAACATCTCCTGACCATGGATATAAGGATTGAAATCACTTACATGCTGGGCATCGCCATGACCGAGACCTGTAGTGGAGAGTCCCTTGCCATTATCGTCAATAACCATAGAACCGAATACGATTTCGTCACGTCCGTCCCAATCCACATCGGCTACTACATAGTTGTGATAACCCTCTCCGTACCAAGGTGAACCTGCCTGATTGTTGGTCCACTGCCAGCGGAGCTTCAGATCATGGGTAGTAGGATCCACATCGTATGCGACAAACTTATGGCGGGTATAGATACCACGCGCCAGGAAGATACTTGGATGCTTGCCATCGAGATAAGGAGCACCAAAGAAGAATTTGTTGGAACGGTGACCGTAGCCATCACCCCAAGCAGCCTTCAGATCTGTCTCGCCTGCTTCCAGACGTTTCAGAGGATAATCCATGCACTGGTATGGCTTACCCGTAGCACCCTCGCAATACCAGAGGAACTCTTTGCCATAATGGGTAAACCATTCTACGCTTCCTTCAGCCTTTGGCTGGCGATAGTTAGTCCATGTAGAACCGTTCTTGCCGTCAGCACCAATGGTATAGGTAGTGCCATCAGCCATGTGGACAGTAGAGCCTTCTTCAAGTCGCATTACGACTTCTGCCTTGCCGTCCATATCCCAATCATAGCCTACGATGTTCTGCTCATTATTTTGGAAGTCACCCATATTAGGCCCACAGTTTACCCACCAAAGCACAGTACCATCCTGCTTGATGCACTCCAAGAGCGAATACTCCTTGGTAGCCACACCATTGATGGTAGGACCATTCTTTGGGAAGAGTTGGTCGCTTTCTTCTGAGTTGGTAAACTTCATCAAGATTTCCACCTCTCCATCACCATCCACATCGGCGCAACAAGCATCGTTAGGGATATAGGTTGCCTTCAAAGACTTGTCGTGCTTGATGACAATTTCCTTGTAATTGTTGGTGAAGACAGACGCTGCCTTGGAAGCAGCCTGCTCTACCCCATTCACCACAGCCTTGACAGTATATTTACTACTAGCAGAGCCTGAGGCATCGGTGTAGTTGGACACATTGAGCGGTTCGGAGTTGACCCTCGTACCATCACGATAGAGATTGTATTTGACATCGTAATACTCATCCGCCTGAATACGCCAAGAGCAGTACACACCTTTAGTGGTTTGCACTGCTACTAGTCCACGGTCAAGCTTGTCGGTGAAGCGCTGGGCATAGGTTCCCGCACTAGCCAACATGAATAAAGCCGCTGTCACAAAAAACTTCTTCATAAATATTTGTATTTAGAAGGAAAAGGCACACCCGAGACGAGTATGCCTTCCCTTATGTTTAAATCTATTGAAAGATTACTTCAACTGAGTACCAGATACAGAGTAGATCTTGTCACCCTTTACAATGACAACACCATTCTTGGTAACTACCTTCTTAACTGCAGGAGCACTTGTCTCATTTGCATTAACAGTAGAGATACCAGTTGTACCAGGAACGAAGCCCTTGTATGTCATTACCTTTACATCGCAGAGAGCAGTGTCATAGCGGAAAAGACTATAGTCCTCACCTGCTACACAAACTGTGTAAACATTGCAATCACCCTTGTCAGGACGATCATAACCACCACGAGTGTGAACTACGTAGAAGTTTGGCTTGTTAGCATCGTCTGATGTGTATTTTGGATCAAGAGTCAAAGTTGCATAGTTGATAGCTGTGTTGTAATAAACGATACCCTCCAATGGGAAGATATTCCATGCAGAAGCTACATACTTAGAGTTGGCAATGAAGTCTGCAGTTGGAGCCAAAGGAGCGAATGCTGTTGTTGCATCCTCAGGAACCTGAACATTCCACTTAGCATCATCAGTACCGATACATGTCATATCATAGAAACCATGACCCTTCTTGGTAGATACATAGTTAGAAGCATCTGCATCTGTACAAGCTGTAGCATTACCATTCGCATCATAACCATACATCTGGGTTGAATAAGCGCGGTCCCAATGTGACTTATTAGCATTATCAACAATCTCAGATACAGTAAAGCCTGTCTTAGCTGTAGAACACTCATCCTTTGTCAAAGCATAGTTAGTAGATGTTGCCTCAACATACTCTGTATTGTTTTCTACAGTAACAACATCTGATTGAGCATACCATGGATTATCTTCGTGTGTTTGATCCCAAGAATAGATTTCCAAAGAGCCCTTTTGGTTGACATTAACTTTTTCACCACTCAGCGCGTTACCTTCACTAATTTTGTTGCCAGAAGCACCCTTAAGAGTGTAGTGTATAGTAACCGTAGGATTCAATAATGTCTCCGAGTTATCTGCAGTAAGGGTATATTCCTTAGCATAACCCTCACTTACATTAGAGATAGTAGCCTTAGGTGTAGGCATAGCAACATCCTCACAAACGACAGGAACAACAACATCATCAGATTTTGCACCATTTGAATCCAAAGTAGTCCACATTTTCAAGTTACCAGATTCGGTACAATAGATAATTTTGTTACCCAAGAACTCACCATCACCTGGTTCAAATGTACTATTGTCATCAGCATTCTCATAAGAAATTTCATATTCCTCACCATTTTTGTATGTTTCCCCGGAAATAACATCTTGTGCATCACCAAGCTGAATCCAGTGCAATGTTTCACCCGCACTGAAGTTTACGTAGTAGTCACGCTCTTTCTTCATAACAGAAATCAACTCAGAAGTTGGTTCATTAGCGAAAGGACCCTCTGCCTCGTAAGAAAGACCGATGTTAGAAAGTTGGTGCTTTGAAGTACCATTCATACCGAACACGAAGATACCAGCACGATTCTCTTCACAAGTATAGTTGTGAACACCTGTCTTCAGAACTGTACCTTCTTCATCTGCGATAGAGTAAGTTGCAGTCTTAGTTGCAGTATTGATAACTACAGCAAACTTGTAAGTTTTCTGGCTTGAAAGGGTAAGAGTCTCCTCTGTAGTCTGATTCCAGTCGTTCTTTGCTGTTGGCTCCTCATTAATCCAAATAGTGTAATCACCATTAGCGTCAGCAGGCTTCTCGCCCACTCTCCAACGGAAGAAATAGTCATCACCGTCATTAACCTTGTACCAGTGATAGTTATGAGTACTAACACGATTATCTGTTGGTGTACAAATTCCAACAGGAAGAAGAACAAACTCCATATCTGCACGAGCAGCCATATTAGACATGTTCAAATCCATCGTGAACTTGTAAGAGCTATTAGGAAGAGTAGCAGGATCTACACCAGCCCATGCAGCCTCATTCCAGAAATAGTTGAGCATACGTCCACCATTCTTCTTGTTGTAAACCTCAAGATACTCCTTACCCGGTGTTTGCTCGAAGTTACCAGCATCCTGTACGACCCAACCAGAAGAGAACTTGTCGGTTGGAACCTTGAAGAAGTACTTGTCATCTGCTTTTGCCATACCACAGATGAACAGCATCAGCATTGCAATAAAAGTAAACTTTTTCATCTTGTTTTTGTGTTAAGTTATTATTATAGTTGTTTATTATTTTGTTTCCCATTGCAAACCACCAAGCCTTGACAAGCAAGAGTTCCGATTTGCAATGAGAGATTCAAAATCAATTCCAGCCAGGATTCTGCTGAATAGCATCACCCGACTTCATGATCTCGGTCTGAGAGAATGGGAATAAGTTCCACTTGCTCTGCCATTGACCGTCACCACGAGTAACAGCCACCTTATTATATGTATAGGTACCATCCTCGTTCTTGGTGATTTCCATACGATGGATATTCATGAACTTGTCGCCATCTTCCATCCAACGACGGACATCATAGAAGCGATGACCTTCGAAAGCCAACTCTACACGACGCTCATTCTTGTACTCTGCCCAGAACTTGGCATTGTCCATACCTGTTGCAAAGGCAGGCATACCAGAACGAGTGCGAGTCTTGCTAGCCATTTTGGCAGCAGTCTGTGTGCCAGGAACCGTAACCGTTGTCTTATTGCCTTCTGCATCAGTGTATTCTACCGCACCACTGGCATCGGCAGCATTGTCATTGCCACAAGCCTTGAAGTACTGATAGAGAGCCTCAGCATAGTTCAAGTACATACCACCCATACGGAATGTCAACCATCCGTGAGGTGAAGTTGTGGCAGCATAGCCTGAACGAGCACGAAGAATCTGGTCGGCATTACAGAATTTCTTCAAGTAATAACCAGTAGTTGTAGCGTATGACTTACCAGCGGCATTACCCGTACGAGAGTGATAACCACCTTCATAGGTCTCAATTGTAGGATGCTCACTGTTGTAAGTAGCCAAGTCGTTAGGCCAAGCATCGCCATTGAGCACAACCGTTGTCTTCAAGCGAGGGTCGCGGTTATCGTATGGATGAGTAGGATCATAGAGCGGACTCTCAGAAATGCTCTTGCCATCTGTACACTCGAAGGCATCCACCAAGTCTTGAGTAGGACAGTTGCCACCCTGACCAGAAGAATAACCTACAGGGAAGTTGTAGCCCTCAAATGAGCTAGAAGAAGCTGTACGACGAGCGAAGAGGATCTCCTTGGTGCTCTCTGTGTTTGAATAGAACTCCTTGTCCCAGAGCAAGTTCATGGAAGAAGCCAAGCCCATGCCCTTTGCCTCAGCAGCATCAATCATCTCCTTGTTGGCTATCACTGCGGCAGCCCAAAGGTTCTTCTTCTCCTCCTCGGTCTTACCCTGAGTGAAGAGAGGTGAAGCATGATAGAGGGCAGCCTGTGCCTTCAAGGCAAGTACAGCGTACTTATTGGCACGTCCGGTTTCAGCCTTAGCCAAAATCATATCAGACTTACCTGCGTAGTCCTCGATGATCTTATCCTTGATGTCATCACACTCACTGTTGATGAAGTCGAAGATTTCATCAGCACTGGTGCATGGCAAAGCCGTCTCCTCAGAACCCGTGGTATTGTGCTCCTTGAAAGGTACTCCACCAAACTGGCGAACCAAGGTGAAATAGAAATAAGCACGTGCCCAACGAGCCTCATACTGATAGTTCTGATAGAGGTACATCTGCTTCTCGTAATCCAAGTTGAGCTTGAACTGGTCAAAGGTCAAACCTGTCCAGTTGTCAATCACCTCGTTACAATAAGTGATACCCTCGTATGCCTTCGACCAGATGGAAGAACGGTTGTTGGTAGGACTCCAATTACCATTGTAGAAGTCCTCCACCGCATTGCCATCATGGCTATACTCCGACTCATCGGTAGCAGAGGAAAGCATCGCACCGCTGAGGTTACCCCAATCGGTATCAATATCCGTATAAATGGTGGTCATCAATCCACCTACGTAAGCGAATGAACGCTGAATATAGTCCTTGTCGTATGCCGTATATTCATTGTAGTCCATATTGCAGGAAGACAACACCATGGCAGCCAACGCAAAGCTAAATAAATTTTTATTTAATTTCATAGTTGTAGTCCTTTCGTTTAGAATGTTACAGCTGCTCCTACCTGAAGACTCTTGGTCAATGGCTGGGTAGCACCATAAGATGCGGCATCAGCCTTGTCAAGATGGTCGGCTGTGAAGAGGTCTGTACCACGTACATATAATTTCACGCCATCGATGAAGCCTACCTTGTTGAGCAATGACTGAGGCAAGTAATAGTACATCTCCACATAACGAAGCTTGAGGAAGCTGCGATCAAACATGTTGAGCGTGCTGTTCACATCGTTGTTGGCATTGCTAGTGGTAGAAAGACGTGGGAAGAGAGGATTCTCTGTGTTGCCACGCTCTGCTGACCAAGAGTTCTCATAGAGATACTGAGACAAGGTGTTGCTAGCCACCGCGGAACGATACAAGCCATTGGTGGTTTTGAAACCTGTCCACTTGCCTACGCCCTGGAACATAGCATCGATACCCCAACCCTTGTACTCAGCTCCCAAATGGAAGTTGTAATACAAGTCAGGAGCGGTAGTGCTATGACCAATCGCCTTGCGGTCGTTGGTATCAATCGTGCCGTCACCTGTCACGTCTTGGTATTTCACATCACCAGGATATACGGTCGTGAAGCTCTGTACAGGATACCCCAACTGCTTCATTTCGGAAGCTGAGATGACGCCATCACCATTCAAGTCATCGCTCTTCTGGAAGAAACCGGTGGCAACATATCCAAATGCCTGACCATAACGGAGACCTGTAGAAGAGGTATTGGCATAGAGCTGAGGAGCCTCAGCCTGATTCTTGACAATGGTCTTGTTCCAAGTCATGGAAGCACCCAAGTTGATGGTCCAATCCTTGCCCAACTTCTTGCTGTAATCAGCAGAGAGTTCTATACCCTTGGAATCGATGACACCTACATTCTCGTATGGAGCGCCCAAACCGAAGACGCTAGAATAGCTACCTGTGGAAGAATACCAAATGTCGTAACGATGCTGGTAATAGAAGTCGGCAGAAATGTTCAGACCACCGAAGAGAGTGGCATCGAGACCCATATTGAACTTGCTGGTGCGCTCATGTCCCAAATGGATAGTGCGAGCGGTTGACAAATAAGTGTTACCCCACTGTGTACCTGTGAAGGTAGCATCGAATGGATAAGATACACCATTCATCAAGTAGAACTGATCGTAATATGTCCAGGTATTGTTAGGAAGCACATCGAGTGCTTTGTTACCGTAAGACATACGCAACTTCAAGAAGTCAATCCACTTCACATCCTTCATGAACGACTCGTTGGAAACATTCCATGCGGCAGAGAAGTTAGGTGAGAAGAACCACTTGCTGCCTGGAGCCATACGGCTAGAACCAGACTCCACGAAAGCCATGTCGAAGATGTACTTGTTCTCGTAACCATAGTGAGCGAACAAGGAAACATTGTGGCGATAGACGGTAGTATTGGTACCTGTCTGGTCGTTGTACTCGTAGTCATACTTCAACTGACCATATACATTGTGCTTCTCGGCAAATGTTCTGTCGTAGTTGAGAGATACATTCCAGATGCAACGGCGAATCCAACTATTATTGTTGGAGTCTGTACCCATCTTAGAATCTGTACCTTCTACGGTAGCCATCTCTGCACTGCCATTCTCTACAACATCACCATTGGTTGGCACACTATAGTAACTATAACGATATGTCTTGGAGTGATTACCATAGACATTTGACCATGTATCGTAGCCCAGCTGAGCCTGCGCACTCAAACCCTCGGTGATGGCAGAAAGATCCTGATCCAACTGCAAATCGGCATAGAGCGCACGCTGGTGATTCTTATAATAAGCAGCACCTTGGCTCTGAGCCACTGGGTTATTAGTCGTATAAATGGAGTTACCACCCCAGATGCCATCAGTCACCTTGACTGGGAAGGCATTGGCTGGTACCTTGTAAATCATAGACCAAAGGTCGGCTTGAGAACCAGGCTGTGACTGCTCTGTCAACAAACCATAGATATGGGTGTGCAACTTGGTCTTGAGACCCAAGTCGATATCCATATTAGAGCGCAAGGTACCACGAGTGTATTTATTCTGAGTAGAATAGCCGTCATTTTGGAAATTCTTGATGAATCCCTTGTTGGTGAGGAGTTGGATATTGGTATAGTAACGGAAGTTACTGGTACCACCCTTGAACTCCAAGTTGAAGCGATCATTGTTGGATACATTGCGGAAGGTCTCGTCTGTCCAGTTGACATTAGGATAATAAAGAGGATTGGTTCCGTTCTTGTAAGCATTGATAACTGCATCACTATAGACGGCCGAACCATTCTGGTTGCGATAAGCCTCATTAACTGCAGAAGCATAAGTAGCTGCATCAGCCATCTCAGGCTTGTCATTCAAGTAAGAGAACACGTGGTCGTAAGAGAAAGTAAACGACTTGGTGTTGTACTTACCGTGCTTGGTGGTCACCAAGACTACGCCATTGGCACCCTTGTAACCATAAAGAGCGGTAGCAGCGGCATCCTTCAATACCTGAACACTCTCCACATCCTCAGCTACGACATTCTCGATGGCACGCTCCACTCCATCCACGATGAAGAGAGGTGTGCTACCACTGGAAGACTGAATACCACGGATATAGAAAGTAGGATTCTGCGCATTGTAGATACCTGCACCATCCAAGCCCACAAGCCCAGAGCCTTGACCTAAGATGTTGTTACCAATGTTGCGTGCACCACGCTTATTGACATCCTTATTGGTGATGACACTGACAGCAGCGGTAGATTGCTCACGAGTGAACAAGCGATTGGCACCGATATCCACCAACTGGTCCTTATATGCCACCGAATCTATGAGGTCATGCTGAGCCACTGCTGGCAGGGTGGTACCTGCTAGCAATGTCAACATAAATATATTCTTTGTTTTCATATACGAAATCTATTATCTAAATTATTCCCAACCTGGGTTTTGTACTAAGCCATAATTCTTATTGATCTCCACCTGTGGCAGTGGGTCGAAGAGCCATTTCTTCACCTCATTGCTCTTTGGGTCTTTCTCCCAGAGGTAACGGCTATTACCTGTAATCGTCTTCACGAGACTCAAGAAGAAGAGTGGCTGAGTAGAAGAGGCGTCATCCTCACGGTCGGCACCGACCCATGCACGGTTACGAGTTTCGAAGACCTTACCTTTCTGCATCATACGATACTGCATCAAGCCATGCAACTGCTTGGTCATCCAGTCGGTACGCTTGTAACGAATCATGTCAAACCAACGTGCATCTGTCAATCCCAACTCACGAACACGCTCGTCAAGGAGTTCCTCCATAAACTCTGTAGAAGTCTCACCATTGGCAAGAGTAATAGTTGTTGTGGCAGCATCCGCAGCCGTTGTGGCAGTATAGCCCTTAGCCTCACGCCAAGCTTTAGTAATCCAGTTTCTTGCCATAGAAGGAAGACCTACACGAGAACGAACGATATCTACCATACTCACTGCCTTTGCCACATCAGGATTTGAACGCATCACAAGAGCCTCTGCATACTGCAAATAGAAATCAGCCAATGACAAAGAAACCCACTGGGTAGGATAACGATAAGAGTCCGCATTAGGGTCGTTAGGATAAACACCGGCACCGAGGTAATACTTGTTGTAACCATAACCAGAACCAAACATCGTATTCTGCTGTGTCAAGACGCCCGTACCACCATCATTACCATTGTACCAAAGTTCCCAAGGATAACCTGTCATAGAAGCTGTAGTCCAGTCGAGGTTCATATTCTGACCATTCACAATACACTCCTCATACAAACGAGGGTCACGAGTCAATGTCGTAGTGATTTGTCTTGAACCAGAAGGAACATTACCACTGACAAACATTGTATGCAATGACTTTGTATTACGTGTAATGGCACCTGTACGAGAATTGGTCAAGAAGTTGCTAACAGTAATCGTTGCATTACCTTTGGCATCGTAAACCATTGTCGTATCTGGTTGCTCTGCTTGACTTTTGAAAGTTCTTTTGGCTGCATTTGTCCAATTGAAAGGCTCACCATCATTCCAAGTGAACTTCTCTACATACTCCTGGGTAGGGCAATAAGCATTACGTGCTACAGTCTTGGTGTACCACTGGTGCCAGCAGTAACGACCTGCACCAATAATATCATTACCCTGCACACGAACTGTATGCAATACTTCCTTAGAGGCATTCAAGAAATAACCTCTACGATATGCCAAACGATAATATGCAACCTTCTTTGCAGCAGTATTGGCTGATGAAGGAGGAGTGATGGTCTCCAAAGCATACTCACCCTTTTCACTCAACTCATTATAGAAGTCGTCACAAGCCTTGGCAAAAGCATCCCAACGCTCCTGATACTTGGAAGCATCGGTGTACATGATATAGGGTTTCACCTCTTCTGATGCGCCTTCGTAATAAGGCTTGCCATCCTTAGGATTCAACAATGGAGAGGCTGCAAACTGAAGTATCTTACACTTCAAAGCCATAGCTCCAGCCTTAGTCCAACGACCATCCATCGTGGCACGGTTTTGAACCTGCCAAGGGAACGCTGGGTCAATGATAGCAGAATCAAGCTGATTCACCATCCAGTCAACACATTCCTCCACCGTATTGCGTGGAAACTTGCCAGTAGTCTCTGCGGTCTCCAAAGGATGATCCATGATAGGAATACCACCATAATGCATGAAGGTATTGAAGAAAGCATCAACCATCAAGCAACGGCTCTCAGCCTTCAAGCGATCTTTCTCCTCTTGCTCCATCTCAGGAGTACGAGCGATGTTAGCCAACAAGATCAAACCCGAGCGAATCGTTTTCCATTGAAACTCCTTGTCGTAAGAATACAATGGACCATCCAAAGCATCATCACGAGAAACGTTGGCTGTCAAGGAACCCGTATAGTACTTGCTATAAACAGCAGAACCATTCCAGAACTGATGCCAGCAGTCGGTCAAGCCATCGAGCTTACCTGCGTATGGGTTACCAGCATGTGGCATATTGGTACCACCATTATAATAAGGTAATCCATAATACTGCTTAGAATACATACCTACCACAAACTGGCGAGTATAATCTGCACTTTGAAATACAGAGTCAATAGTGGCAGTAGAGCTGGTCGCCTTGTCGAGCGAAGCATCGCCCACTGCGATGGTGTCGGTACAAGCCGTAAGTGAAGCTCCTGCCACCAACATCGCCAATGCACTATGTAATAATATATTGTGTTTCATTATTTGTTTTTGTCTTGATTGATAATTTACCTTATGTTAGAAGCCCACATTCAAGCTGATAGTATAGGTACGCTGAAGAGGGTAAGAAGGTGCATTAGAGGCTCTTGTCTCAGGATCACCCCACTTGTATGGAGTCAAGGTGAACAAGTTATAGCCTGACAATGTCACCTCACAACGAGTCATACCAATCTTCTTGAAAGCAGGATTGATGAAGTCGTAAGAGATAGACACCGTCTTCAGACGAAGATACTTGGCATCCTTCTCCCAAAGGTTGGAAGCGGCATAGTTCTGCTCTGCATTCTTCCAGGTAGCACGTGGATAGAGTGCATCCTGTGACTCATACACACCTGGAGTCCAAGTGTTGTTGACGTGATAAGAGAGCAAACCACCCTGCGTGGTATTGGAAGAGCAGTAGAATGGCTGCATGAATACATCGGAGATGTAACGAGAAACATTCCAAGCACCGGTGAACTGAGCATTGAAGGTCAAACGCTTGTAGTTGAATCCAAATGTCAAACCTGCCATGTACTCTGGGTCATCGGTATAACCTAAGTCACGGGTCATATCATTCTCATCAATTTTGCCATCCTTGTCGAGATCGACATAGACACAATCTCCAGGTTGCAAGTCGGTCTGGCGCTGAACAGGGAATGGAGTACCAAAGGTCTTCTCATACTCGACCTCGGTCTGCTTGCCCTCGTAGAACTTCCAGAACTGATACATAGAGCGTGAACCGATACGATGGCCACGAGCAAACATGTACTCGTTCTTCTGTGGCTTCTCCTTCATCTCGACAATCTCATTCTGGTTATAAGAAAGGTTCAACTTACCCCAAAGGCGGAAGTTCTTGCCAATCTTGTCATTATAACCGAGAGACAACTCCCATCCCCAAGACTTCGTCTCACCAGCATTGGTATAAGGCATGGTGAAACCAATAGAAGAAGGAACGGTCTGGTCGCGCACCATAATATTGGTACGGTGCTCACGATAATAATCGAAGGTTGTCTTAATACGGTCGTTCAAGAAATACATATCAAAACCATAATCCTGCTTGAACGCCTTCTCCCAGCCTAACTCTGGATTGTTCTTGACTGCCTCGTAGGCACCTGCAAGTGCTGAAGTACCCTGAACGGTTCCAGAAGCAGCATCACCAAAGAGATAACCATAAGAGTCGTTCCAATCAGAATAGTTATTGGTCAAACCGTATGAACCTGTATAATAAGGGTCGGCAAGATACATGAAGCGAAGTGCATCTATTGTCTTATCATTACCAACGAGACCCCATGAACCACGAATCTTGAAGAAAGATACCACCTTGGAAATAGGCTTCCAGAACTTCTCCTCACTAAGGATCCAACCAAGGGAACCTGCAGGGAAGGTACCGAAGCGTCTGCCTGGCGCAAAGTTCTCAGAGCCATTATAACCAATGTTGAACTCTGCCATATACTTGTTGGCATAGTCGTAAGTAACACGACCTACCAAACCTACGTATGAACGAGGGATATTGGCATATTCACCACCAGAATAGTAGAACTGCTTAGACTGGTTGTACAACATCAAGGCATTGACCGTGTGCTTACCAAATACACGAGAGTAATTGAAGCTACCCTCCAAGTACCAGTCACGAGCCTTACCCTGAGAAGCTGAGTAAGAAGGATCTGTATCATTACCATTCTGACGATATACGATATAAGGTGTGCCATCAGGATTGAGAATGACTTGACCATCCTCGTCATATTGGATGAGAGGGTTGTAGGTAGCAATCTGGCATTTACCCTGCTTATTGACAGTGAAGGCTGAGTTGTAAGAACCTTTCACCTTGAAGCTCAAGCCCTTGGTAATAAAGTCCAACTTCTGGTCGAGCACAAGGTCCATCTGAAGCTTATTGATGTTGGTCTGCATGAAACCACCACCATAATAACCCATACCATTGCCGCCCAAGAATGGGAGGTTCAAGCCATCTTTGTAATCCGTAGTACAATTTACCATCTTGCCATCAATGATACCAGGGCTAGAGAATGGAGTGGCATAATAAATCTGCTTGATCAAACCTGCTGCACCACCTCCGGTGTATGGTTTGTCAGCATTACTCACATTACCAGCCACATTGAATGACAATGTAGTTGACTTGGTGGCTTTCAAGTCCAAGTTGGAACGATAGTTGAAACGCTTGTACTGATAACCATAGTCATAGTTGGAACCAAACTCCTTGAAGAGTCCATCCTGTGAATAATAACCAGCAGAGATAAAGTATCTGACACGGTCGGTACCGCCAGAGATGTTCAAGTTATGCTGTTGCTGAAGGGTGACATCCTTCATAATATAATCTGCCCAACGAGTACTAGGGAAACGAATTGGGTCAGATCCATCCTTAAATTTTTGAATGATTTCCTGTGAGAAACTTGGAGCGAAAGGAATAGCTTCTTTGTAAGCCTCCACAGAAGGGTACTTACCATTTGCTACAGCAGCCAATGCCGTCTGGTTGTAATCGTTCAACGACATCTGGTTGTAGAAGTTCGCATATTCATAAGAGTTAGCCTGCTCCACCATCTTGGTAGGAGAAAGAGCAGTCCAAGAAGTAGATACATTGATCTTTGCCTTACCCTGTGAACCACGCTTGGTAGTAATCAAGACGACACCATTGGCACCACGCACACCAAACACAGCAGTAGCGGATGCATCCTTCAATACGGTAACGCTCTCGATTTCATTTGGGTCGATATCAGCCATGGTACGCTCTACACCATCTACCTGGATGAGTGGGCTTGAGTCGCCGAAAGTAGCCTTACCACGAACGAAGATTTCTGCGGCATCGCTACCTGGCTCACCAGAATACTGTACGGTGGTCACACCTGAGAGCTGACCTCCCAAGATATTGTTGACAGAACCAACAGAAGTACGAACGAGGTCCTCGCTCTTCACACTAGAGATGGCACCCGTCATAGTTACTTTCTTCTGTACACCATAAGCCACCACCTCGACGGTGTTCAAGGAAACAGCTCCTGAAGACTTCAGCTGAACCTTCATGCCATCCTTGGCAGCAACAACCATATTATCGCATCCGATATAGGTTATCTTGAGTTTTGCACCTGGCTTGACGTGGATGCTGAAGTTACCGTCCATATCAGTGACAGTACCTTGAGCAGCACCTCCACCAACGACTAATACGGTTGCACCGATTACAGGCTCGCCAGTCTCATCGACTACCGTACCCTTGACTGCCTTCGTTTGCTGAACATTGAGTACATCAGCATAGATTTGCCCCCCCATACAAGGAGACATCACCAAAGCTGAGCATACCAACGCAAATGGCAATACAGACTTCTTAATCATTTTGATTTGTTTGCTCATATTTATTTTTAGGTTTATTCGTTCAACTCGGTTTCCTATGAAAACATAATGCAAGATTATATCAATTAGGTAAACTATAGGTTTTATGAATATAACATTCTTTCAAACATTTCGGCTGCAAAAGTAGGTAATTAGGGCATTTTTACACTTTAATTTTTGGCTTTTCACCTTTTTTTTTTGATATAATGTCTAGAACGCTACGTTTCAAAGGGGATTCTACAATAGAAAATCGTCCATTTATTTATATTTTCGTACAGTATGCGAAAATAAAAAAGTCCCGAGGTTTTTCAAAAATCCTCCCGAGGTTTTTCAAAAATCCTCCCGAGGTTTTTCCAAAAGCCCCCCAATGGATTTTCGAACACCTCCCAATGCATTTCCAAGCATCTCCCGACATTTTAGGCTTTTTCACACTAAACATGATGGAGTACCACATTTTTTTATTAACTTTGCCGACAACATCAGAAATACTACAAATAACATTCATGAACATTTTATATATAAGCAATGCAAACAAGTAAATACCTCCTAGCTACAGACAGGGATGCCCAATGGGGTCTCACCGTCAGCACTGTGGGGAAAGAAAATATCGAGCCAGGTGAAGACTACCCTACCAAGGGACATGCCGATGGATATTACTTCGACATCAAGAAAGGTAGGACGCTGGATGAATACCAACTGCTCTACCAGTCGGAAGGCGAAGGTGTCTTCCAATCTGAGCATTGTCCGGAGACGACCATCAAGGCTGGCGACATCTTCATGCTCTTTCCTGGCGAATGGCATACCTACCATCCCAACCGTGAGAAAGGATGGAAAAGCTTTTGGATTGGCTTCAAGGGCAAGAACATTGACGACAGGGTAAAACATGGTTTTCTCTCTGTCGAGAAACCTATCTACCACGTGGGATTCAGTAATGAGATCATCAACCTATACGAAGAGGCATATCGCACCGCCATCGAGGAGGCTGCCTTCTCGCAACAGAGCCTGGCTGGTATCGTCAACCACCTCATCGGACTCATGTACTCCCTGGAAAGAAACATCGAACTGAACAAGGACACCAAGCATGTCGATATCATCAACAAGGCTAGACTTCGCATCCGTGAATCGCTGGAAGAGAATCTGACCATACAAGAACTAGCAGTGGAACTCGGCATGAGCTACTCCTCTTTCAGAAAGCTATTCAAGGAGCACACGGGATTTGCCCCTGCCCTCTATCAGCAGAACCTAAAACTGCAAAGAGCCAAGGAGCTTCTCTCCACCACAGAAGAAAGCATCAAGGAAATAGCCTATCGCCTCAACTTCGAGTCGCCCGACTATTTCTCCTCCAAGTTCAAGAGTCAGACAGGTATGAAACCATCCGATTTCAGAACCATGACACGATAACATCCACCCATACAGCCGTGGGGCTGTATGGGTGTTTTTGTACTCCCCACTCCCTACTTTCTTCCATTTCCACTCAAAAACAATTGACAAATATTAATGCACGAAAATCAAAATCTCTTGTCGCCTATCAGTATTTCGCCCTAATTTTGCAAGCGAAAAATGTAACAACTTAAAACCTACATTATTATAATGGAACAAAAAAAATATTTCTTCGCAGTTGACTTGGGAGCTACGAGTGGACGAACCATCATCGGCAGTCTGTCGGATGGAAAGTTTGACCTGGAGGAGTTGACACGTTTCGACAACAACCTCATCGAGACAGGTGGTCATTTCTATTGGGACATCTATGCTCTCTACTACGAAATCATCAAGGGTTTGAAACTCGTTGCACAGCGCAACATCCCTATCCAAAGTATCGGCATCGACACTTGGGGATGCGACTTCGTATATGTGGGCAAGGACGGAGCTATCCTTCGCAACCCGATGGCATATCGCGACCCTCACACCTTCGGCATGATGGAAAAATACTTCGACGAGAAGGTGAGCAAGGAGAAAGTCTATGAGAAGACAGGTATCCAATTCATGAACTTCAACTCACTTTTCCAAATCTACGCCATGCGCAAGGCTGGCAACGTAGCCTTGGAAAACGCTGACAAGGTATTGTTTATCCCTGATGCCTTGAGCTATATGCTCACTGGCAAGGCTATCTGCGAATACACAGTAGCCTCCACCTCACAGATACTCAACCCGATGACCAAGGACTTGGACGAGGAACTCGTGGAAAGTCTAGGACTGAAACGCTCTCAGTTTGGCGAGATGACCTCCCCTGCCACCATCATCGGCACACTGACCAAAGAGGTGCAGAAGATGACAGGACTGACAGCCATCCCAGTGATAGCCGTAGCAGGTCACGACACCGCCAGTGCCGTAGCAGCCGTACCAGCCAAGAACGAGGAGTTCGCTTACCTCAGCTCTGGCACATGGAGCCTGATGGGCATCGAGACGAAGGAAGCCATCATCAACGACAGAAGTTTCGACCTCAACTTCACCAATGAGGGAGGTATCGACGGTACGACCCGATTCCTCAAGAACATCTGTGGTATGTGGATTTACGAGCGTTGCCGCAAGGAATGGAAAGATGCCGCCGCAGCCAACAACAGTGACATGGAGGCGCTCTCCCACTCCGCCCTGATAGCAGAGGCGATGAAGCAGCCTGCCTTCCAGAGCATCATCAACCCAGACGATGCCGTCTTCGCCAATCCTTCCTCAATGGTAGATGCCATCCAAGGCTACTGTGAGAAGACAAGTCAGTATGTACCGAAGACATACGGTGAGATTTGCCGTTGCATCTTCGAGAGCCTAGCCCTTCGCTATCGCCAGATCTTCACATGGCTCAAGGAGTTTGCCAACTTCGACATCCACGTACTGCATATCATCGGCGGCGGTTCGCTCAATGCTTACCTCAACCAATTCACAGCCAACAGTTGCGGTATCACCGTACTGGCTGGTCCTCAGGAAGGCACCGCCATCGGCAACATCATGCTGCAAGCCAAGGCTTCAGGCGCAGTCAAGGATATTTGGGAGATGCGACAGATCATCGCCAACTCACTGGAGCTAAAGCGTTTCGAACCACAAGACAAGGAAGCGTGGGACAAAGCTTACGAGCATTTCTTGGAAATCACAAAATAAACAATAACAACATAAAAACAAAATAAACAACAACAATATAAAACTTAAAACAATGAACGCAGATTTAATCACAAAGAATTACGAGATTGCTAAAGAGCGCTATGCCGCTCTTGGTGTGGACACAGATAAGGCCATCGAGACCTTGGAGAAGACTCCTATCTCCTTGCACTGCTGGCAGGCTGACGACGTAGTAGGCTTCGAGCGCAACGTAGCTGCCTCTGGTGGTATCCAGACAACAGGCAACTATCCTGGCAAGGCACGCAACATCGACGAGTTGCGCCAAGACATCGAGAAAGTGAAGTCTCTCTTGGCTGGTACCTATCGTTTGAATCTCCACGAGACCTACGGTGAGTTCGGTGGCAAGTTTGTAGATCGCGACCAAGTTGGCGTAGAGCACTTCCAAGGTTGGATGCAGTGGGCTAAGGAGCATGACTTGAAGCTCGACTTCAACTCCACCTCTTTCTCTCACCCTAAGAGTGGCAACCTCACATTGGCAAACCCAGACAAGGAAATCCGTGATTTCTGGATTGAGCATACCAAGCGTTGTCGTCGTATCGCAGATGCCATGGGTAAGTATCAGAACGACCCATGTATCATGAACATTTGGGTACATGATGGTTCTAAGGACATCACTGTAGAAAAGGCTCGCTATCGTCAGATCTTGAAGGATAGCTTGGACGAGATATTGGCAGAGGAATTGCCAAACATGAAGTCTTGCTTGGAGGCAAAGCTCTTCGGTATCGGCTTGGAGGCTTACACAGTAGGTTCCAACTACTTCTATACAGGCTATTGTGCCAAGAACAATGTCATCTACACACTCGATACCGGTCACTACGAGCCAACAGAGAACGTTTCTGACGCTGTATCAGCACTCTTGCTCTACGTACCAGAGTTGATGCTCCACGTATCTCGCCCAATGCACTGGGATTCAGACCACGTAACACTCTTCGACGACAATACTCGCAACCTCTTCTCTGAGTTGGTTCGTGCCAATGCACTCGACCGTGCTCACATCGGTCTCGACTACTTCGATGCTTCCATCAACCGTATCGGTGCTTACATCGTAGGTGTACGTGCAGCCCAGAAGTCATTGTTGCAGGCATTCTTGGAGCCACTCGATATTCTTCGCAAGTACGAGGACGAAGGCAAGCTCTTCGAGCGTCTCGCCCTTCTTGAGGAAGCTAAGACATTACCTATGGGCGCTGTCTATGACTACTTCAACTTGAAGAACAACATCCCTGTAGGCGAGGAGTATATCGCAGACGTAGAGAAATATGAGGCTGAGGTCCTCTCAAAGAGAAACTAAGCCTATGGACATCATCATCGGATTAATTATCATAGCAGTTGGAGCATTTTGCCAGTCCAGCTGCTATGTTCCCATCAACAAGATCAAGGATTGGAGCTGGGAATCCTACTGGATCATACAAGGTGTCTTCGCTTGGCTCATCTTGCCATTCTTCGGTGCCTTGTTGGCAGTACCGGAAGGACACAGTTTCTTCGAACTATTTGATGGATACGGATTCAATGTGGCAATGACCATGCTCTTCGGTGTGCTTTGGGGCGTGGGCGGATTGACCTTCGGTCTCTCCATGCGCTACCTCGGTGTAGCCCTCGGACAGAGCATTGCCTTGGGAACCTGCGCTGGCTTGGGCACCATCATGGGTCCTGTCTTGCTCAACATCTTCTTCCCTGAGATGAACGCTTTGGCAGCTTTGACTTTCAGCGTTATCCTCGGCGTAGTCGTTACCTTAGTGGGCATCGCCATCATCGGTGTGGCTGGCAGCATGAAGGCTGCTTCTCTCTCTGAAGAAGAGAAAAAGGCGGCAGTCAAGGACTTCAACTTCCCTAAGGGTCTCGCCATCGCACTGTTGGCTGGTTTCATGAGCGGTTGCTTCAACGTAGGTCTTGCCTTCGGAGCTGACATCAACTTCGGTTCGCTCACACCTGATATGTACAAAACCTTACCAGCCACCTTCTTGGTGACATTGGGCGGTTTCGTCACCAATGCCATCTACTGTTTTTACCAGAACAGCAAGAACCATACTTGGGGCGATTACAAGAATGCAGAGGTATGGGGCAACAACCTGGTGTTCTGCGCCTTGGCAGGAGCCTTGTGGTACAGCCAGTTCTTCGGCTTGTCACTCGGCAAGGGATTCCTCACGGAGTCGCCTACCCTCCTGACGCTCTCCTTCTGCATCTTGATGGCACTCAACGTGGTATTCTCCAACGTTTGGGGCATCATCCTGAAAGAATGGAAGGGATGTTCACCGAAAACCATCGCAGTACTCATCGTTGGCATCATCGTCTTGATTATCTCAAGTTTCTTGCCACAGTTAATTTAAAAAAGAAAAGACCATGAAAAGATTTGCATTTAAGATGTATCTCAAGAAGGGATGCGAGAAAGAATACGCCAAGCGCCACGCTGCGATTTGGCCTGAGTTGAAACAAATGATCAAGGAACAGGGAGTGAGCGACTACAGCATTTTCTGGGACAAGGAGACCAACCTCCTCTTCGCCGTTCAGAAATGTGACAGCGACACCAACAGCCAGGACACCACCAATGTGGACCCAATCACCCAGAAATGGTGGGACATGATGGCTGACATCATGGAGGTGAATCCAGACAACTCGCCTGTCACCATCCCACTGGAAGAACTCTTCCACATGGACTAGAAAGAAACGTATGTTTGGGATAAACAGCAAACATAGATATAAAGGAAGCCCCCGAGCATTTCACAATGTCCGGGGGCTTATTCTTTACTCTAAAACGTATGCAACCTATTTCTTTATCTTGGTAAATTAAATGCCTTTGTCATCTCAGCCATTTCCTCTTGACTCATACCATCAGGCTCAAAGCCCATGCACTTGGAGTCAATATAGATCTTGGCACTCTTGGAGAGAACATCAATCTGGTCGAAAGCATCCATCACGTCCAAGCCCTTGGCGAAGACTCCGTGCTTCTCCCACATTACCACGTCATAATCTTCCAATTCCTTCAAAGTTTCCTCAGCCAACTTCAAGCTGCCTGGCAACTGATAAGGGACGATACCCAAACCGAGTGGACAGAAAGCCTTGGTCTCTGGAATCATACTCCAAAGGAGATTACTGAGCACATCCTTGCCCATGAACTTCTTGTTGTGGCTCATAGCAATCAACTCGATAGGATGAGTATGAACAGTTGCCTTATAGTTGGAACCCTTTTCGATGAGACGAGCATGAACACTCAAGTGACTAGGAAGCTCGGAGGTTGGCATCACAGGATTGTCGGCGATGATGACATAGCTAGCGCAATCATCCAAGATGCGAATGATGGAACCATTGTCCATAGGCCAACGAGCCAAATCACGCATTCTCTTGCCAGTACCCTTGCAGAAGAAATAGCAACCTTTCAATGCTGGCAATGCTGTACCAATCTGCTTCACCTCGCTGATAGCTGGCAAAGACTTGATTTCATCATCCACCAAATCGGTGATGTTGACGGTGATGTTGCCGCCATTACGCTCTGCCCATCCATTCTGCCAGAGATAACCTGCTACCTCAGCAATCTTATCGACCTCCTTCTTCAAGGCAGGACGACCTTCCAATATGCTACTCATGATTTTTTTTGTTTTTAGTTTGTTTTTGATTTCGATTGCAAAGTTAGTCAATATATCCTATGCCATTCCCTATTTTTTGACAAATCAACCCTCATTTTTGTACTATTAGGCTTTTTTGTAAATCTTAGTTTGAACATATCAAACTTTTTACCTATCTTTGCCCGTGCAATTACATTATTATATATAGTCAACTTAAAACCAGCATAAATGAACAAACTACAAAAGACAAAAATCATGGGATTTTCTTTCGCCTTCGCATGGATGGCGACATCTGCCAGTTATGCTCAGATGCTACCTAACCCTACCCAGGAATCAAAGCCGGGAGTGAGATGGTGGTGGATGGGATCTGCAGTGGATAAGGGAAACCTCAAGTGGAATCTTGACGAATATGCCAAGGCTGGCATCGGTGCCGTTGAAATCACTCCTCTCTATGGCGTGCAAGGCAATGACAAGAATGATATTCCCTACCTTTCCCCAAAATGGATGGATATGCTACAGTTCGTGGAAAAGGAAAACCAACAAGTAGGCATAGAGACTGACATGGCTACGGGCACGGGATGGCCATTCGGCGGTCCGTGGGTGCCTATCAACGAAGCTGCCTGCAAGGCTATATTCGTAGATACCATTGTGGATGTCAAGCAGAAACTGATGGACATCGACTTCCAAGTGCCTGCCAAGGAACGTGCCTTCGCCAAGCTGAAGCTGATCAAGGCTTATTCTGTGGAGGGTGACAAGAGAAAGAAACGTGTCATCGCCCTATACGAAAGTCGTACTCGACAGAAAGTGAAGCGTGCCGCCCCTGGAGGAGAGGGATATGTCATCGACCATTTCGACTCCACTGCCGTGGCTCACTATCTCGCCCATATCGACAGTGCCTTCGTGGCATCCAAGACACCCTATCCTCATACTTTCTTCAACGACAGTTATGAGGTGTATGGTGCCAACTGGACTCCTACCCTGCTAACCGAGTTTGAGAAGATGCACGGCTATCAGTTGCAAGACAAATTCCCAGAGTTCTTGGCTGGAGATGCAGAGGTGGTAAGCGACTACCGTGAGACTCTCGGCGATATGCTGTTGCACAACTTCACGGAACAATGGACGAAATGGGCGCATGAGCGTGGTGCCATCACTCGCAACCAAGCACATGGTTCTCCTGCCAACCTCATCGACTGCTATGCTGCCGTTGACATCCCTGAGATTGAGGGATTCGGTCTCACCGACTTCGGCATTAAGGGGTTGCGAAAAGACCCAGGCAAGACTCGTCCTAACTTCAGCGACCTCAGTATGTTGAAATATGCTCCTTCTGCCGCACACATCACTGACAAGAAATATACATCGAGCGAGACCTTCACTTGGCTCACCGAGCACTTCAGAACCTCCCTGAGCCAGATGAAGCCAGACATGGACTTGATGTTCTGCGCTGGTGTCAACCACATGTTCTTCCATGGCACCGCCTACTCACCGAAGAACGATCCATGGCCAGGTTGGAAGTTCTATGCCTCTATCGACATGAGTCCTACCAACAGCATTTGGCGTGACGCACCAGAACTGATGAAGTACATCACTCGCAGCCAAACCTACCTGCAATGGGGACAGCCCGACAACGACTTCTTGGTATATCTGCCTGTGAGAGACATGTGGCGCAACGACACCAAGAACTGGTTGATGCAGTTCGACATCCACAGTATGGCGAAGAAGGCACCTGAGTTCATCAAGGTCATCCTCGACATCGACAAGGCAGGATTCGATTGTGATTACATCAGCGACAAATACCTTCGCACATGCCGTTTCAAGAATGGTATGATCGAGACTGCCGCCGGTACTCGCTACAAGGGTATCATCATCCCAGGCAACAACATCATGCCAAAGGATGTCATCGAGCACCTCTCTGACCTGAAGGCGCAAGGTGCCAAGATTATCAAGGGCGACAACACGAAGGCGATGGCTGAAGCGGCACAACCCGAACTAATGAAGAAGCAGTTGGGATTGAAGATGATCAGACGCAGCAATCCGATAGGACACCACTACTTCATCGCCAACCTTTCACCACAAGACATCGACACTAGCGTAAACCTTGCAACAGGTGAGAAACAAGGCATCTGGTACAATCCTATGACTGACGAATATCAAGCTGCCCATATCGACAGCAAGGGAGTTCGAGTACTATTGAAGAGTGGCGAGAGTCGCATCCTTATCACCTCCAACAAACCTATCGACAGTTGGAGCATCAGCAGCGACATCCTCTCCCATATCAAGGAGACTCAGTCTTACAACAAGAACCAAGGCTCCACAATGAAAGGGAAACAAGAAATCGACCTCACTACCAATAAGTGGGCTCTCTCCTTCACCGAGGAACAACCGCAGGTGGAACAGAAATTCCAATTGCAAGGTCTGAAGACTTGGGAAGGACTCAACGACAAGACCAAGGTGACAATGGGAACGGGCGTTTACGAGACCACCTTCAAACTATCGAAAGAGGAAGCTAAGGATCCTTGGAGCATCGACTTGGGAGATGTTCGTGAGAGCGCCAGAGTCTATATCAACGGCAAATACATCGGCTGCGCATGGGCTGTACCTTATATTCTCGACTGCAAGGACGCACTCGTGAAAGGCAAGAATACCCTCCGCATCGAGGTGACCAACCTACCTGCCAACCATATCGCCGAACTGGATAGACAGGGAGTGAAATGGCGCAAGATGAAAGAAATCAACGTGGTTGACATCAACTACAAGAAAACCACCTATGAGAACTGGGAGCCTGTGCCTAGCGGTCTCAACAGTTACGTTAAGTTGGTTCGCCCATGATTCTCCCCTATCGACGAGCATCATCAGAATCGAACGAACAATCGTTCTCTGATTCCAATAGACAATCATCAAACAATGTATAACCATAACATACCAAAAAGCAACATGAAGAAACTAATTCTTTCAGCCTTATGCGCGGTTTGCGGCTTGACTAGCCTGTCTGCCCAAAACGCATTGCAAAACGAAATCTTGGAGGTGGCACATCGCACCAACAACTACTTTATGACGAAGTACAGCGATCCGACCATCGACACCTATGTGAAGAAAGTACGTACCAGCAACCTCTGGACTCGTGCCGTATATTACGAGGGCTTGATGGCACTCTATGAGATTGACCCACAACAACGTTACCTCGACTACACCGATCGATGGGCTGACTATCACAAATGGACAGCTCGCCACAGTGTGAACGATACCGATGCCGACAACCAATGCTGTCAGCAAACCTACATCGACCGTTATGTACAAACAGGTGGCAAGAAGGACTTGAGCCAAGTAAAAGCCAATCTTGACCATCAGATGAGCACCAATAGAGTGTCTTACTGGACATGGATCGATGCCATCCAAATGGCAATGCCTGTCTATGCCAAATACGCCAAACTCACAGGCGAACGCAAGTATCTCGACTATGCCATGAACTCCTATAAGTGGAGCCGTGACACACTTGCAGGCGGTCTTTTCAATAAAGAAGAAGGTCTGTGGTGGCGTGACAAGGACTACGTACCACCTTACAAGGAGAAAGATGGCAGCAACTGCTACTGGAGCCGTGGAAACGGTTGGGTATATGCCGCCTTGGTACGTGTCATGGAAACCCTGCCTAAAAACGACAAGTACTATGCTTTCCTCAAGAAAGACTTCATCGCTATGAGTCAAGCCTTCTTGAAATGTCAACGTGAAGATGGATATTGGAACGTCAGTCTTCTCTGCCCAGCCAACTACGGTGGTCCTGAGATGACAGGTACCGGTCTCTTCCTCTATGGCATGGCATGGGGCGTACGCCAAGGCATCCTGCCACAAGCAAAGTATCAAAAAGCGATGAACAAAGCCTGGAAAGCCTTGGCAGCCTCCGTCCATGAGGATGGCTTTATCGGTTATAACCAAGGTACAGGCAAAGACCCTGCAGCTGGGCAGCCTGTCACCTTCACTTCCGTCCCAGACTTCGAGGACTATGGTACAGGATGTCTCTTGCTAGGAGCTGCTGAGTATTATAAACTTCAGAAATAAAACGAATCATGAGAAAATATATTTTTCTGATGGCATGCTTGCTGGCTCTGATGCCAGCAAGCTCTGAAGCCGCAAAGAAACAAAAGAAAGTCAAGAAGGCCCAAACTGAACTTTGGCCCGATGGCACTAAGATGGATGCTTGGTTCTGCAACGCCCAAAAGGTGAATGTTGACACGCTCGGAAAGAAGTATGTCATCACGGATTATGGCGTGAAAAACGACAGCAACCTCATTCAGACAAAAGCTATCCAAGCCGTCATCGACCAAGCCGCCAACAACGGTGGTGGCGTCATCGTCATCCCTGCCGGAACCTACCAGAGCGGTGCACTTTTCTTCCGTCCTAAGACCCACCTCTACGTGGAGGAAGGCGGCAAGCTAAAGGGGAGCGACCGTATCGCCCACTTCCCTGTCATCGAGACTCGTATCGAGGGCGAGACATGCAAATACTTCTCTGCCTTCATCAATGCAGACCATTGCGATGGCTTTACGATTGCTGGTCCTGGTATCATCGATGGCAATGGTTATCACTATTGGGAAGAATTTTGGATTCGCCGCACCTGGAATCGCCAATGCACCAATAAGGATGCACAGCGCCCTCGCCTCATCTACATTTCCAATTCCAGCAACGTAACAATCCAAGATGCTCATATCCAAAACAGCCCATTCTGGACCAATCATATCTACCGCTGCGACCACGTCCGTTTCTTGGATTGTACCATCTTCGCACCGACAGAAGGAGTAAAAGCCCCTAGCAGCGATGCCATCGATATTGATGTATGCCATGATGTGTTGGTAGATGGTTGCAATATGCACGTCAATGATGATGCCATCGCCATCAAGGGTGGCAAGGGCACTTGGGCTGACCAAGCCCCAGAGAATGGTCCTGTATATAATGTACTGATTCAAAACTGCAACTATGGTAGAGTTCATGGTTGCCTCACCCTTGGCAGCGAGAGCGTGAACGACCGCAACATCGTACTGAGAAATATCAAGGTGGGCAACGCTCAACGAGTACTTTGGCTCAAGATGCGCCCTGACACCCCTCAGCATTACGAGTATGTCACTGTTGATAACATCACAGGCAACACCGGCAGTTTCCTCGTCATCCGTCCTTGGACACAGTTCTTCAAGCCTGGTGATCGCAAGGATATGCCACTCAGTCAGTGCAACAACATCTCCATCAAGAACATCAGCATGAATTGCGACAACTTCTTCGATGTAGGCACAAGCGATAAGTATCGCCTAAGAGATTTCACCTTCGAGAACATCACTTGCACAGACAAGAAGATGGCATTCGATAACAAACTCATAGAGAACACCCTCGTCAAGAATGTCAACATTCAAGAAAGAAGCAAGAGCAATGGATTGAAAACAACCAGTGATACCGACGGACTGAAATAAGATAAAGATAACAGAAACTAAAAAATCCTGCTAGTCAAAAGACTTGCAGGATTTTTTATGGGTGGAAGGTGGGACTCGAACCCACGACATTCAGAACCACAATCTGACGCTCTAACCAACTGAACTACGTCCACCATGTTAGCTAGCTTAATCGTTATTTCTTTTAAGCGAGTGCAAAGGTAGCAATATTTTTTGATTCCACCAAATTTTTCTTCGATTTTTTTTCAAAAAGAAGCGCATTTTATTCAAAAATCAAGAAAAATGGCTACTTCTCTCGCGAGAAATAGCCATAACCTATGTACAAACCTTTTATAAAAATGGTTCGTAGTTTCTTCAATTACTTAGCTGGAGAAGCTGGTGCCTTTGGCGCAGCAGGAGCTGCCTTCTGAGCATCTGCGCCCTGAGTTGCAGGAGCTTTCTGAGCACCAGCTGCATTGCTAGCACCTGGCATAGCAGGAAGAGCAGTCTGCTCTGTTGTAGCAGAATTCTCCATAACACTGCTTTCGCCTACTGCTGTAGGAGCTACGTAAGCGCAAGCTACACTGATGATGACCATTGCTGCAGCAAGGCCCCATGTTAATTTCTCGACAACATCGGTGGTCTTACGAACACCCATGATGGCGTTAGATGAAGAGAAGTTGGATGCAAGACCACCTCCCTTTGATTCCTGGATGAGCACGATGAAAATCATCAACAATGCTATCAAGACGATTAATACTACAAATAATGTGTACATTTTTAAAACTAGTTTTATTTATTATTATTTTTCTCTATTTCTTGCTGTTTCTGATCAGTTTCTCCAAGAAGCGCATCTGGTCGCCATAGTAGGCACTCTTGCCAGGATGCTTGGCATGAAGACGACTGATGATGTCGAGCGCACGCTCATATTTGCCTTGCTTGATGTAGATTCTCGCCAAGGTCTCCGTAAAGACGCCGCCATTCTCTGTCTGATCATCCTTCTCTTCCTCTATCTGAGGCTTGAACTCTGGTTGGTAATCGGCAGCAGAGTCTATCTTCGGCAACTTGAATCCTCCATCTTCCATGAAGTCATCAATCAGTGAGATAGTACGGGAAGGTTTCTCTTCTTCTTCCTCGCCTTCCGTCTCCAAGAGATAAGCCACATAGTCAACAGCTGCATCTGCAGGTGTTGGCTTCCTCTTCTCTTTCTTCTTTTTCTCTTCTTCCTCATCAGCAGGAATTGATTCCAAGAAGTTGTCTATCAAGTCGGAAGTGCGATCGGCATTGTCATCCTTCTTTTCGACTGGTTTCTCCATCTTTTTGAGTTGGTAATGAGCCGCCTCCACCATTTGGAAGATAACCTTCCTGTCAGTGATGTAAATGGCTGCCCTACGCAATTCCTCATCAAAGCTGGCATCGTGGAGCAAGTATAGATTCTGCAACATCAATAGGCGAGCCGTCTGATAGTACGGATAGAGTGCTAGCAGCTCTCGGAGGTCATAAAGGGTTTCTTTATTCATCTCCTCTGGATGTTGTATCAATCTTAATAGTTCCACAAACGAATATTTATTATTTATAATTTATCATTTATTATCTACCCCATTACCAGTTGGCAACTGTGGCGTTGAATATCTGCTCCACCAAGTCTTTTACCATCTGGTTGACGAGTTCTTCTTGCACAGAGGCTAAGCTCTGAGTGGTCTCGTAACTCTTGGAGGAAGTAAATTGGCGTTCAAAGTCCTCGGTATGGTTTACATTGTTGGTGAATCTCACATTGACCGTGATGGAGAGCTCTGTCTGCGCTGAATATCCCTCACTCGACACACTCTTGTTGCGCTGGCTGTACTGGGTTATCTCACCCTCAATCTTTAGGTCGCCGTTGCGTTTCACCTGTTGCAAACGAGTATGGTTGGCAAACTCATCCTTCAAGGCATTGTTGAACATCGGACCCATCGGCCCCCAAACATACGAGCTTCTGATAGGGAACTCGGCTATCTGAATAGTCTTGGTCTTCGTATAGTCGATACTTGCACCGTTGAACTTATAGCTCACGGAGCAAGCCGCCAAAATGCCCATCATCAAGATGACACCTATTATATATATATGTTTGCGAAAACGCTTCATATCTTCATTCTTACTTTTTCTCGTTATCTTCTTCCGAATCCTCATCATTGTTGCCGAGTCCATATTGCTTGATACGGCGATAGAGCGTTCTGTCGGAAATGCCCAACTCTTGTGCCGCCTTCTTGCGATTACCATTGTTACGCTCCAAGGCTTTCTCAATCATCTGTCGTCCGATGTCGTTCAAGTTGAGTGTCTCCGGCTCATTGATTTCCTCAGCCACAGCATCCTCTGCCTCATGCGGATGAATCACCTGGGCAGGGCGCATAGTGGTAGGATAATTCGGCTCAATGGATGAGATGGATTGCGGAGCGGAGAAACCACTTGCACCACTCAACTGTCGTGCCTCATCGAGTTGCTTCCTCAAGGAAGTCACATCCCTTCTCAGGTCACTCACGTTGCCTCTCAACTCATAGAGTATTTTGTAGAGCAGCTCCCTCTCGCTCTCATAACTATGATTGCCGCCCGACTGACTAGGAATCGTCGCCAATTGGGTAGATTCCTCATCTTGCGGTATATACTTAAGCAGCACATCGGCAGAGATTTCTCTTTGTTCACTGAGTACAGACATCTGTTCGGTGATATTCTTGAGTTGTCTCACATTTCCCGGCCACTTATATTTCAGCATGATAACCTTGGCGTCATCACTCAGAGAAATCTTTGGCAAGCGATACTTCTCTGCCATCTGCATGGCGAAGAGACGGAACAACAAAAGTATGTCATTGCCTCGCTCTCTCAAAGGTGGCATCTGGATAGGAATGGTGTTCAGACGATAATATAAGTCCTCACGGAAACGTCCCTCGCTTACTGCCTTGCGCATATTGACGTTAGTGGCAGCAACGATTCTCACATCTGTCTTTCTCACTTCCTGTCCGCCTACCCTGATATATTCGCCTGTCTCCAACACACGAAGCAGTCGAGCCTGAGTCTGAATAGGCAACTCACCCACTTCATCCAAGAAGATGGTACCCTTGTTGGCGATACCGAAATAACCCTCACTCTCGCCGATGGCACCTGTGAAGGAACCCTTCTCATGACCAAAAAGTTCACTGTCTATAGTACCCTCAGGAATACTACCGCAGTTGATGGCGAAATATTTCTCTCGACGGCGAGGAGAATTGTCATGGATGACACGTGGAATGATCTCTTTTCCGACACCCGATTCACCGATGATCAGCACAGAAAGATCGGTCGGTGCCACCTGCAAGGCGACATCGAGTGCATGGTTCAAACCATCGCTATTTCCAACGATGTTGTACCTTTGCTTTATCTTCTGTAGTTCACTTACGTCCATTTAGCTGACAAAATTACGCATTTTTTTTGAATAAACTGCAAAAATGGCATAAAATAGTCACTTTTTTAACTTTTCACCTCTGCATTTGGGTTGAAAGGCGCATTTGAATGCTTCTTTGGGATAGAAAAGCGCACTTTCTCACTCTCATCACGTTTCTCATGATAAAGCTTAGGAAGTGGATTCGCTGAAGCCTCATCATAGTCGTTGCGATGACGGAATGCATCGATAGCGAGATAGATGGCATGACGGAAAGATGTCTCATCGGCATGACCCGTTCCTGCGATACTAAAGCTTGGTGTCACATCGGCTGTGGTACGGATGATTGGGAGACCTGCCGTATAGACCACACCATCCTCGGTATAGAGAGAATGGAACGGTGTGGTAGCTTGGTCATGATACATCGCCATGACACCATCAAAGTCGGCAAAGTAACCTTGTCCGAAGAACTCATCTGATGCGTATGGACCGAAAGCCTGCACACCTTTTTCTGCCAAGGCATCGATGGCTGGGATGATGACTTCACGCTCCTCAATTCCACAACTGGTATCCTCATTGCTCTTTGGATTGAGCGAAAGTACTGCGATACGAGGATTGGTAATCATAAAGTCACGCTTCAAGGTTTGCTGCATCAGCGTCACCTTCTCTACGATAGCATCTGTAGTGATGCCAGCGGCAACCTCCTTCAACGGAGTCTTCTCCGTAACGGAAGCGATACGCAAGTTACCACCCACCAAGATAGACAAGCCTTTCTTGCCCTCACCGAGGCAAGTCTCAATATATTTCTTATGACCTTGGAAAGGATAGTTTTCTATCTGAGCGTTACCATTGTTGATAGGCGCGGTCACCAAGACATCATACAATCCATTGCGATAATCGGTCATTGCACGGTCGAGAGCTTTTACGGCTGCTTGTCCAGACTCTGGTGTAGGCATACCCATATCTACCTTCACCTCTTCCTCTACGGCAGCGAGGAGATTGATCCTTCCATCCTGTGCATCCTCTGCTTTCTGGATGATAGAGAACTGTCCTGGCAGATTCATCGCCTTACGATAGTAAGCTGCCACCTTAGGGGAACCATATATAATAGGTGTACAGAGTTCCAACATTTCTGGCTCTGCAAATGCCTTAAAGATGAGTTCATATCCGATACCATTGGTATCGCCATGGGTGATTGCCACCCTTACGTTCTGATTGTCCATTGTTTGTTTTTTAATAAAGTTTTGTTTGCAAATCATTTAAATGTGCGGGCTTCCTTTATTGATAAAAAGAATGACCCGCTATGTTAGTTGCCAGCGGCTCTCTTGGCAGTTGTCATCACCGCTTCAAGCTGCTTCATGAGATTTCTCTTTTTCATTTCCGGGGCATATACGAAGGCGATGATATAGATAACGTCCTCGTCTAGTGGCACTCGCCCCATCCTGTAGGGTCCGCCCATGGCATCTCCCTTCATCTCCCAGAGTCCCTGGGTCAGGTTGTTGTATAGCATCTTGGGGTAGCTAAGCTGCATATACATGTCGTCCATTTCCCCCACCATATTTTTGCGCAGCAAGCTGTCGATAGCTTTCTTCTCATATCGGGCATTTACCCTCAGGAAGATGAGGTTCTGCATTCCTCGGGCTGCATTGTTGGATAGCCAGAGGAAGTTCTTCGCCTCCTTGCTGGCATCTAGCTGGGCTGGTATCTTGATGTCGATGCCGAAGAGTCGCTTCACCAGCTTCTGCTCCTCTGGGTTTTGCTGGATCGCAGCAGACAGGTGCTTCTGCTCCACATCGTAGATGGCGCCTTGGAGCAGTCTTGCCCTTGACTGAAGGCTGTCTCTTAGCTCCTGCACGGAGGCTGCGTGGATGCGGATGATGTTTTGCGGTGTGGCATTCTCATCGTGGCTTACCTTGATGGAGAAAGTCTTTCTCTCATCTGAGTTTTCTTTCTCCTTATCGGTGGAGGCTCTCTCTGTACCGATATAGAGCACTACTCGGGTTCTCATCAACAGATAGCTCCCACTCACCTTGCCTCGCTTCACCGAGATAACATTGCACATCGGCTCAGGTTGCGGCAGGATGTCCACGTCTTCCGTCAGTATCGTCTTCACGATATCCAACGTATCTCCCTCCAACAACACCTCATAAGGCTGTCCTATGCTAGCAGGCAGTTTCTTCTTATTCCCTCGCTTGCCGCCCAGTGAGCAACTAGCGAAGAAAAAGCAAGCCGTAACAAGGAGGCTGAAAGCCAAAAGCAATCTTCTAGTCATCGTTATTACATATTTTCCAACCACTTCTTTCTTGGTTTTGTGTAAAGCCAGAGCCAAAAGCCGAAAACAATGGCAAAACACAGTACCATTGTAAAAAGATACACTTCCATATAACTATTCATCGTTCATACTTTTACGATTCTTCGATATGTCTGATTTCCCCAATCTTCTTCGAGGTACTCAGCAATCCGCAAGCGGCATAGATGTCTTGTCCACGGCTGGCACGAATCGTAGTGAAAACTCCATGAGAGGTCAAGAAGTCACGGAACTGCTCCATCTTCTCATCATCCACCCCATGCAGTGGGATGTCTGGAATCTGGTGGAAACGGATGAGGTTGATACGGCAGTCGAGCCCCTTCAAGAGCTTGATGATCGCCTTGGCATGCTGCATACTGTCGTTCACACCCTTGAAGACGATATACTCGAAAGAGAGACGACGCTGGTGAGAGAAGTCATAGTTGCGCAACAACTCCACTACCTGCTCGATGCCCATTCCCTTCTCGGCTGGCATCAACTCCGCTCTCTCGGATGGTATCGGGTCATGGAGACTGATGGCTACATGGCACTCACTCTCCTCCAGGAATCGTTTCAACTTGTTCTTGATGCCCACCGAGCTGACCGTGATACGCTTCGGACTCCATGCCCAACCATAATCGGCAGTCAATATCTCCGTGGCACGAAGCACATTGTCGAGGTTGTCCATCGGCTCGCCCTGTCCCATGAACACGATGTTGGTCAAGTTCTCCACCTCAGGCAGAGAGTATATCTGGTTGAGGATGTCGCCCGCAGGCAAACTCCCCTCAAATCCCTGCTTGCCCGTTTGACAGAAGAGACAGTTCATCTTGCATCCCACCTGCGAGGAGACGCAAAGGGTGGCACGGTCCTTATCAGGAATATAGACGGTCTCCACAAACTTGCCGCTTCGAGTTGGGAAGAGGTACTTGATGGTACCATCCACAGAGTGCTGTGCATCGGTATATCCTGCGCATCCTATTTCGTATTCGGCAGCCAGTTTGGCACGGTTGGCTTTCGAGAGATTGGTCATCTCATCGATGCTCTTCACATGCTGCACATAGAGCCACTTGGCAATCTGCCCACCGGTGAAAGCAGGCATTCCCAAGTCCTTCGCCACCTGCTTCAATTCTGCAAGGGTAAGACCCAAAAGATATTTTTTTTCGTTATTCATACTGCAAAGATACGCTTTTTTGGCGAAAAAGTGTTATCTTTGCCACATATTTTAATATAATAAGCTAAAATGTTTAATATTCAGAGCTAAAATGAGAGAAAAAATAGACCTTTTCTTGCCTTGTGAAGACCTTATGGTGGCACAAGAAGCCTTGACAGAACTTCACGACAACAAGACTGTTCAACATATCAATCTCTTGGTAAGTAGCGACTTTGCCGCCCAGCACCAAGTACCCGACGGATGCACCTTCGTGGTCATCGACCGACTAGAGAGTTCCAACACCATCACGAGCATCGCCGAGAACACAGATGCCGATTACGTCATCATCTGCACCAAGACCACCCCTATCAAGTGGGGACTCTATGCCTTGGAACGCTTTCTCCGCACCGCCGACGACACGGGAGCCGTGATGATTTACAGCGACCATTATTCGATGGTCAAGGACGAGAGCCTTTCGCAAGACGGCACTTCTGCCGTGGGTAAACTCGAAAAGCATCCCGTCATCGACTACCAAGAAGGTTCGCTCCGCGACGACTTCGACTTCGGAAGTCTCTGGCTCATCAAGTCACAATGCCTTCGTGACTATGCTGCCCAGACCGATCGAGTAGATTATCTCTATGCGGGTCTCTACGACCTTCGCCTCTACTTGAGCCGTGTGGGTGAAATCTTCCACCTCAACGAATATCTTTATACAGAGAATGAACTCGACACGAGAAAGAGTGGCGAGAAGCAGTTCGACTACGTGAACCCTCGCAACCGTGAGGTTCAGATAGAGATGGAGCGTGCTTGTACCCAGCACCTGGAGAAGGTGGGAGCACTGATAGATACTAGTTATTATCGCTTACCCGACTTCAACGAGCAAGACTTTGAGTACGAGGCTTCCGTGGTCATCCCGGTCTTCAATCGAGAGAAGACCATCGCTGATGCCGTGAAGAGTGCCCTCAGCCAGAAAGCCAACTTCAAGTTTAACGTCATCGTGGTCAACAACCACTCCACCGACAAGACGGGCGAGATACTCAGTCGCATCGCTCACGAGATGGAAGAGAAGAACGACAAACAGGCTGGTCGCCTCATCCAAATCGTGCCAGAGCGCAGAGACCTCGGCATCGGTGGTTGCTGGAATGTAGCCATCAACAGCGACCATTGCGGCAAGTTTGCAGTACAGTTGGATAGCGACGACCTCTATTCTTCGCCAAAGACACTCCAAAAGATAGTAGATGCTTTCTACAAACAGAAGGCGGCGATGATGATTGGCTCCTACCGCATGTGCGACTTCGACCTCAACACCTTGCCTCCTGGACTCATCGACCACAAGGAATGGACGGAAGACAATGGATGCAACAACGCCTTGCGCATCAATGGATTGGGAGCACCACGTGCTTTCTTCACGCCATTGGTGAGACAGATTCAGTTCCCTAACACCTCGTATGGCGAGGATTATGCACTGGGCTTAGCTTTCTCTCGCCGCTATCGTATCGGCAGAATCTACGATGAATTATACCTTTGCCGTCGTTGGGGTGGCAACAGCGACGCCGCCTTGAGTATCGACCGAGTAAACGCCAACAATCTCTACAAAGACCGCTTGCGCACCATGGAGCTGAAGGCACGCCGACAGATGCTCCAGGGCAAGGCAGACATCATGGAAGACAGCAGCATCTCTAGATTCTTCAACCGCCAGTTGGAGAAGTGGGATGACGCACGCCATCGTTTCCGTGACCTCAAGCATGTGGAGACCAAGAAGTTATCCGAAGAAGTGCGTCTCCAGTTCAATCCGGCTCGCATCGTGAGCACCGGAGCCAAGATAGACAAGAAGACCTTGGGCGAACGCCCTTGCTTCCTCTGCGACAAGAATCGTCCGAAGGAGCAGATGTCACAGCAGATAGACGAACGATTTCACCTCTTGGTCAACCCATTCCCTATTCTGCCTGTCCACTTCACCATCCCAGCTCGCAAGCATCAGCCACAAGCCATCTACAAAAACTATGGCGAGATGCATCGCTTCCTATCCTTGCACAGTGAATTGATGGTATTCTACAATGGTCCGAAATGCGGAGCCTCTGCTCCCGACCATCTTCACTTCCAGGCTGGTACAAGTGGCATTCTGCCTTTGCAAGCCAACTGGCAACGCCTCTCTCGTAACCTCACCGACATCATCAGCCTCAACGATGAGGAAAAGATTGCCGTGGTGAGAGATTTCATCGTACCGGCTTTCGTCATCATCTCCAAGAGTGAGGAGAGCGACGAGACTCTCTTCCACCGCCTCTATAAGTCGATGCCGATGCGTGGCGACGAGACGGAACCTATGATGAACATCATCGCTTGGCGCAAGGAAGACGAGTATATCAGCGTGGTCATCCCTAGAGAGAAGCATCGTCCGGAAGCTTACTTCGCTGAGGGCGATGCCCAAGTGATGGTTTCCCCAGGAGCCTTGGATATGTCGGGACTCATCATCACCCCTCGTGAGGAAGACTTCCATAAGTTGACCGAGGAAAGTGCCACCACCATCTTGCAGGAGTGCGGCATCTCGACAGAGAAGATGAACAGTATCGTGACCAAGCTCAAGACCTCCAAGGAGGCTGAGACTGAGACTGCCACCTTATATAATAATGGTAAGCAACCCAACGTCACCGTGGGCATTGTCAGCGGTCAGAAGATTCACTTCTCGCTCAACAAGCCTTATCTTGCCAAGGGCGAGACCGTGATGGGCGAGCAAGTGGTGGAGTTCTCTGAAGGCGGCGTGCTCTGGAATGGCAATCAGTACAGCAAACTGACCTTCCATCCACAGAGTGCCGATGCCTCATTCTCACTGAGTGATGTCACCATCGGTGTCAACTTCCATTGGGAGCGCAAGGAGACACAGACCTTCCTCGGCACACTCCGTTTCGTGGTCGAGGCAGACAAGATATGCGCCATCAACGAGTTGCCAGTAGAGAAATACTTGGAGAGCGTTATCTCCAGCGAGATGAGTGCCACCTCCAGTCTAGAGCTACTGAAGGCACACGCCGTCATTTCCCGTTCTTGGCTATTGGCACAGATGAAGAAACGTCGTGAGGTAGCTGCCAGCGGCAACAACTTCTTCTCGTTTGTCAAGAAAGACGACATGCTGATTCGTTGGTACGACCGTGAGGACCATACCATCTTCGATGTATGTGCCGATGACCACTGCCAGCGATACCAAGGCATCACCAAGGAGACCTCTCCTCACGTGGCAGAGGCGATTCGCCAGACGCTCGGACAAGTCTTGCTCGATGGCGAAGACATCTGCGATGCCCGCTTCTCCAAGTGCTGCGGAGGTGAGACCGAGGAGTTCCAATATTGTTGGGAAGACACCCCAAAGAGTTACCTCACTGCCGTGAGAGACTTAGTTTTGGGAGTGAAGAACGAAGAATACTCTTCACTCCAAGACGAGGCTACAGCTGAGCGATGGATTCGCTCCAACCCTCCTGCCTTCTGCAATACGACAGACAAGAAGATTCTCTCCCAAGTACTCAACGACTACGACCAGGAGACTGCCGACTTCTATCGCTGGAAGGTAACCTACAGCCAAGAGAAACTCCAACAACTCTTCGAGGAGAAACTGAAGATGAACTTCGGAGCCATCCTCGACATGAAAGCAGTGGAACGTGGCAAGAGTGGTCGCATCAGCAAGCTCCAAATCATCGGCACAGAGAAGACTTTTACGATTGGAAAGGAACTGGAGATTCGCCGTGCCCTGAGCGACACTCATCTTTACAGTTCAGCCTTCGTGGTAGATAAATATGACAAGGATGAGCAAGGCGTGCCACAACGATTCGAAATCATCGGAGCCGGTTGGGGACATGGCGTAGGTCTCTGCCAGATCGGTGCTGCCGTGATGGGTGAGCAAGGGTATGCCTACAACGACATCCTCCTCCACTACTACCAGGGAGCAGAAATCAAACAACTCTATAAGTAATTAATAATTAACAATTAAGAATTAATAATTATTGATGGGAACAACGAGAAACAAAAGGAATCCATGGACTTGGATTCCTACCCTATATTTTGCGGAAGGACTGCCTAATGTCATCGTGACAGCCCTTTCGGTGGTCATGTACATGCAGATGGGACTCACCGATGCCGAGGTAGGTCTCTTTACAGGATGGCTTGCCCTACCTTGGGTCATCAAACCCTTGTGGAGTCCTTTTATCGACCTCTTGAAGACCAAGCGTTGGTGGGTGCTCACGATGCAAGCGCTCATCGGAGCCTCCTTGGCAGGCATCGCTTTTTCGCTCCCTACCGCCTTTTGGTTTCAAGCCACGATGTGCTTCTTCTTCCTCATCGCCTTCTGCAGTGCCACTCACGACATTTCCGCCGATGGCTTCTACATGATAGAGCTAGACGAGCACAACCAGACCAAGTTTGTCGGTTTGCGCAACACCTTCTATCGCCTCGCCATTATCTTCGTGAATGGTTTCTTGGTGATGCTAGCAGGAGTCTTACAGGTGATGTTCCGCAACCAGATTCGCTTCTCTTGGGCTTTGATATTCTATGGATTGGCAGGTATCTTCATCGGCTTGTGGCTCTACCACAGCCGCTTTATGCCGACTCCAAAGGAAGACGTGCAGACCGACAGAACGATTGGCGAGGTGGCACACGAACTGAAGAATATGTTCCGCACCTTCTTCGTCAAGTTTGGCGTGAAGGAGACTATCTGCGTGATGCTTTTCCTCTTGCTCTATCGCTTCCCAGAGGCATTGCTCAACACGATGACCAAGACGTTCATCCTTCGTCCTAACTCACAGGGCGGACTGGGCTTGTCGCCACAGGAATATGGCCTTGCCAATGGTACCGTAGGACTGATTGGTCTCTTGCTGGGTGGTATTATCGGTGGCATCTTGGTGAGTCGAGATGGCATGAAGAAGTGGTTGTGGCCATTGGTTTGCGCCATCACCTTGCCAGACGTGGTGTATATCTACCTGAGCTATTCGCTCAACTCTGATATTGTGATGGTGAGCACGTGCCTCTTCATCGAGCAGTTTGGCTATGGCTTAGGTTTCACCGTGCTTACCTTATATATGTTATATTACAGCCAGGGTAAATTCAAGACCTCCCACTACTCCATCTGCACAGGTATCTCCTATCTCGGTTTGATGCTGCCAGGCATGATTTCGGGCTACATGAAGGATATGTTAGGTTATCGACACTTCTTCATCGTAGTGATGGCATGTTGCGCCATCACCTTCCTCGTCACCGCCTTCCTCAAGATAGATCCTAACTTCGGAAAGAAGGAAGAGGTAATCGAAGATGAGGATGACGACATAGAGGAATAAGACTTATAAACGTGGAGGCTTTCGATGCTAAACCACGGTCTTTACACCGAAAGAACTGCATCATAGCGATTGCGTGACATATGTCGTGCAATCAAATGGCAAATGCCACGCAATCACTCGACATATGTCGTGCGATTGCGTGGCATTTGCTTGCGTATCGTCTATTCCTAGGTTTTCACGCTATAAGAGACGAGTTCTTTCACCATAAAGACTGATGACTTATACTCTATCTGATAACTTTCACCTCGCCATTCTTCGAGAGCTTGACGATGCTAGATGGGGTGTGAGGCTTGTGCTCCTGACGACGTGACCAACATACGTAATCTACTTGCTCCAACAACTTAGGGTCGATGTCGCAATAGTTCTGTGCAGCTGGCTCACCACTGATGTTCGCACTGGTGCTCACCACTGGCTTCTGGAAACGATAGCAGAGTTGCTTGCTGAATGGTTCGTAAGTAACACGCATCGCCAAAGTGCCATCCTCTGCCACGAGATTGTTGGCAACACCAGTGGCATCATCCAAAATCACGGTAGTTGGCTTTACAGGCATAGCCACGTCGATAAACTGCCATGCCACCTCTGGTACATTGCGGAAATAGCGAGCCATGCGGTCGGCACTATCCACCAAACAGATGAGCGCCTTGCTGTCATCACGCTGCTTAATCTGATAAACCTTTGCCACTGCCTCTGGATTGGTTGCATCACAACCGATACCCCAAACGGTATCCGTAGGATAGAGAATCACTCCACCCTTGCGCATACACTCCACTGCGTTCTTAATATCTTGTTCTTGAGTCATTGTTTGATTCCTCCAATATAATTTGATTTTAAATTGTTTTAGATGCTCTTGTATAGTTCGATGTCACGCATTCCATTGAGGAAGTCACGTGCCTCCATACGTTTCTTGCCACTGATTTGGATGGTCTCCAACTGTAGCCACTCATCCTCACAGGCGATGAGCAACTGCTTGCCTTCCACCTTCAGGCTACCCACTGCTACATCAGCAGCTATCGCCTTACCGGTCTTACTAGTCTTGAATACCTTCAATACCTGAGCCTTGCCACCTTCCTTCTGAATCTCAGTCCATGCACCTGGATATGGCGAGAGACCACGTATGAAGTCATATACCTTCTTGGCTGGCTGATGGAGATGGATACGGCAGGTATCCTTGAATATCTTTGGCGCAACATGGAGAACGGTATCAGTGGAAATCATTTCCTCCTGAGGCATTGACCCGATGTTGCCGTCAGCGGCAATCAACTTATCTATCGTCTCTACCGCTATCTCAGCACCCAAGTGCATCAATCCGTCATAGACATACTCCACATCGGCATCATCCGGGATGGCGAAAGGCTTCTGCATGATGATGCGACCGGTGTCGATGTCATGGTCGAGGAAGAAGGTAGTGACACCCGTCTCCGTCTCACCATTGATGACCGCCCAGTTGATAGGAGCTGCACCACGATACTGAGGAAGCAACGCTGCATGAACATTGAAGGTACCAAAGCGAGGCATATCCCATACCACCTCTGGCAACATGCGGAACGCTACCACCACTTGCAAGTCGGCTTGATAGCTACGCAACTGCTCCACAAACTCCGGGTCCTTCATCTTGACTGGTTGCAACACAGGCAAGCCCTGCGACAAGGCATACTGCTTCACCTGTGATGGTTGCAAGGTATCTTGATGGCGACCCACAGGTTTATCAGGCTGAGTCACCACAGCCACCACGTTATATCCGCCTTCTACAAGGCTCTTGAGGGACTCCACCGCAAACTCCGGGGTTCCCATAAATATGATTCTTAAATCTTCTTTCTTCATATCATTATTAATTGAAATTTACTCCGCCGACATATCCGCCACAATCTGGCGATAAGTGGAATAGACCGTGGTACGACTCAGATAGCCCACCAAGACACCACTCATATCGACCACAGGCAACTGGGCGGCATCGGTCTCGTCAAACTTCCTCATCACCTCATCCATCGGTTCATGGTCGCTGACCACCGCTGAGGGTTGAAGCATCAGCTGGCGAACCGTAAAGCGATTATAGAGTTCGGTACGGAAGATGATATGTCGAATCTTTGTAATATCGATGATACCCAAGAGCACGCCACCTTTATCCACCACAGGCAAGAAGTTGTTGTTGCTTCGACTAATCTCTGCCACCAACTTAGACATCGGAAGGTCTGGACTCACTGGGTGATAATCCTTAGCCACCAAAATCTGCATACCCATCAACGTGAGGGCTGCCTTGTCGATATGATGGGTCAGCAACTTTCCTTCTCGTGCCAATCGAAGCGCATAGATACTATGACTCTCGAAGATGCTGATGGTCAGGAAGGAACTGATGCAGACAATCATCAATGGCATAAACAACTGATAACCACCCGTCAACTCAGCTATCAAGAAGATACCCGTCAATGGGGCGTGCATCACTCCCGTCATCACACCCGCCATACCCATCAAGGTGAAGTTCTGTTCCGGAACATAAACACCGATTTGGTTCATGTTCCAAAGGCGTGAGAAGAAGAAGCCTGCGAAACCTCCAATAAAGAGGGATGGCGCAAACGTACCTCCGCATCCGCCACTACCATTGGTAGCAGAAGTAGCAAAGACCTTGGTAAAGGTAACCAGTCCGATATAGAGAATCAACAGTTGGCTGTGCCCATAAAACAAGGAATTGCCCATCACCTGGTTCCAATCGGCTTCCGTCCTACCCTTCAAAAGGATATTGACAGCAGAATAACCCTCACCATAGAGAGACGGAAACAGGAAGATGAGGCTACTCAACACGAGACCACCCACCAAGAGTTTGAGATAAGGACGCTTGCCCAACTTGGCAAAGAAACCCTCACAAGCCGACATGGTTCGCATGAAATATAGACTCACGAAACCACAGAAAACTCCCAGCAAGATACAAGCTGGCAATCGGTCCAACTCCCAAGGATTGGTCAGCGTGAAGTCGAAAAGCGACTTCTCTCCCATCAAGATGTAAGAGAAACAAGTAGCCGTGACGCATGAAATCAAGATAGGCAAAAGGGATGCCATGGACAAATCGACCATTAGCACCTCCAGGGTGAAGACGAGTCCGGCAATCGGTGCCTTGAAGATGCCTGCGATGGCTGCACTGGCACCACAACCCACCAACATGATCATCGTCTTCTTGTTCATCCTGAATATCTGTCCCAAGTTACTGCCAATGGCAGAACCGGTCAGTACGATAGGAGCCTCGGCACCCACAGATCCACCAAAACCGATGGTGATACCAGATGCCACCACCGATGACCAGCAGTTGTGGCTCTTCAGCTTCGACTGCTTGGTGGAGATGGCATAGAGCACCCTCGTGATACCATGCGAGATATTGTCTCTCACCACATATTTGATAAAGAGCGACGTGAGATAGATACCCACGATAGGAAAGAGAAGGAACAACAAGTTGTAAGTGTTCTTCTCAAATCCCGACGTAAGCAAGACTTGTATCTCATGCACAATACTATGCAGAAAATAACCTGCCACAGAGGCAAGCACACCGATGACAAAAGCCAGGACCAGCGTCATCTGGCGATCGGAGATATGCTCCTTCTGCCAATCGACTACCCGCACCATCACACCAGGTTTCTCCGCCATTTCATCTATCATTTTTCTTTCCTCTTTTCTTTATCGGTTCTTCTATTTCTACAAAAAGGCTGTCCTCCTTTTCTACAAGAGAGTTACTCCTCCTTTTCTACAGGAGGAATTGTCCTCCCCATTCTCACTACATCAAAACTCAGAGGTGAAGTGGAACTTGATATGCTCGAAGTCTTGCTGCGCCATGCTCAATACATAGCCAGAGTCGGCGAGGAACACATCTCTTCCCTCGATGTCCTTTGCCATATACTGATACTTGCGCTTCTTGAAGTTCTCCAACTCCTTCTCATCGTCAGCCTCAATCCAACAAGCCTTGTGCAAGTGAACAGGCTCCCAACGACACTTGGCATTGTACTCGTTCTCCAAGCGATACTGGATGACCTCGAACTGCAACTGTCCTACGGTACCCACGATGCGGCGACCATTGAACTGATTGACAAACAACTGTGCCACACCTTCGTTCATCAACTGCTCCAAACCCTTCTGGAACTGCTTGCTCTTCATTGGGTCGTCGTTCTCGATGTACTTGAACAACAATGGAGAGAAGCTTGGCAAACCACGGAAGTGAATCTTCTCACCCTCGGTCAAGGTATCGCCAATCTTGAAGATGCCATTGTCTGGCAAACCTACGATGTCGCCTGGATAAGCCTCATCAATGGTACTCTTGCGTTGCGCCATAAACTGGGTTGGTGAAGAGAAACGCACGGTCTTGTCGAGACGTACATGATAATATGGCTGGTTGCGCACGAACTTACCAGAGCAAATCTTGCAGAATGCAATACAAGAGCGGTGGTTAGGGTCGATGTTGGCGGTAATCTTGAAGATGAAGCCCGTAAACTTAGGCTCCTCTGGCTCCACCTCACGCTCCTCTGCCTGGGTAGGCTTTGGAGAAGGTGCTATCTGAACGAAGCAATCCAAGAGTTCCTGCACACCGAAGTTGTTCAAGGCTGAACCAAAGAACACTGGAGCCACCTCGGCTGAGCGATAGGTCTCCACGTCAAATTCAGGATAGACCCCATCCACGAGTTCGAGTTCCTCACGAAGTTGAGAAGCCTCACGCTCTCCCACATGCTGGTCGAGCTCCTCGGAGTTGATATCCACCTCCACTTTCTCTGTCACACGCTGTTTGTTAGGTGTGAAGAGGTTCAACTGATGTTCATAGATATTATAGACGCCCTTGAATCTAGCACCTTGACCAATTGGCCAAGACAATGGGCGCACCTTGATTTTCAATTCTTCCTCCAATTCATCGAGCACGTCGAATGGGTCACGACCCTCACGGTCCATCTTATTGATGAAGATGATAACAGGAGTATTACGCATACGGCAAACTTCCATCAACTTACGGGTCTGTGCCTCCACGCCCTTGGCAGAATCGACCACAATGATGGCTGAGTCAACGGCAGTGAGCGTACGATAGGTATCCTCGGCGAAGTCCTGGTGTCCAGGAGTATCGAGAATATTCACCTTATATGGGTCACCAGTCTGTCCGTCTGGAAGATAATCAAACTCCATCACGGATGTAGAGACAGAGATACCACGCTGCTTCTCAATGTCCATCCAGTCGGAAGTGGCTGTCTTGCGAATCTTATTATTCTTGACGGCACCTGCCACCTGAATCTGTCCACCGAAGAGCAGGAACTTCTCGGTCAATGTTGTCTTACCAGCATCAGGGTGAGAAATGATGGCAAATGTTCTTCTTCTTTCTATTTCTTTCATACCTTAATATAATACCTATTTAAATATTGATACATTATATATATGCTTGCGAGAATTACTATGCGCGAGCCATAATTATTAATTCTTAATTATACATTATTAATTCTCTTCAAAGTCCAATCCTTCCGTGCGATCCTTGATATAATAGTCGCTCAGCAAACCGACGAAGGTGGTGATTTCCTTGATGGCACGCTCTGTCTCTGGGGTGATAGGCTTCTTCTGCAATCTGAGCATCATCACGCCATAGAGTGCATCAAGGCAAGTTTCTATCTCGTTCACGGTTTTATCGCCACGGTTTCTCAATTCCACGATAAAAGGCAACACCTTGTAGTACTCGGCATTGTAGATAGGGAACTTGGTGCTCTGCAAGAGCATTCCGTGGAGGTCGATGACATCCTTGAGCAACACCTTATTAATATTAAGGTGACCCGACTCACGCTTTCCCTCCTCGTTCATCATGCGAATGAGATTGCCAAACCAGTCGATTTCCTCGTCCTTCTGTTCGTCAGTGAAATTGAAACGATCGATATATTGCTTCTTGATGACAGGGAGTGAGCAACCATAAGCACGGATGATGTCTTCCACCTGCCACATATACAACAAGTATTCTGCGATACTCTTCTTCTTTAATTCTTGCGCTACAAACATTGATAATTAAGAATTAATAATTAATAATTTCTCTAGAACTCTGGGAGATGATAAAGATTGAAAATCGTACCTATCAAGGCGATGACCGAGAAGATGATAACCACGCTTCCTATAACCTTATTAATAATAAGGATGCCATTGGTATCAAACTTGCCTCTGATTTTATCAACCAACCAAGTAAGTCCGAACCACCAAAGCAAGGCTCCGAACACGATACTCAGATAGCCCACTCCCATCTCCAACGGCATGTCGGGCACAACAAATGCAAACTGTGCGAAGGTTGCCATGAAGAGGAAGACGATAAGAGGATTGGAAAGGGTGACGAAGAATGCCGTGATGGCATTGTGCGTCAGCGACCCTTGCTTGTTGCTGCTCTGGTGCATATTCTTGGTAGGATTGCTCTTGAAACAATAAATGCCAAAGGCAAGCAAGAGCAAGCCACCAAAGATCTGAAGATAGAACTTGTTCTGAGCATTGTTGACAAAATCCATCACAAAGCTCATTCCCAAACCCGTAAAGAGAGCATATACGATGTCGCTGCAAGCGGCACCGATACCTGTCACGAAACCATACCAACGCCCCTTGTTCAAAGTGCGCTGGATACACAAGATGCCTACAGGTCCCATAGGGGCAGAGGCGATAATACCTATGATAATTCCCTTGAATATAAAATCAAGAATATTTATCTCAATTGGAAATGTTATACTCATACAGAGCGCAAAGATACAACTTTTTACCCATATCGAGTAATTTTTTGGCTTAAAACTTTGTTTTAGGTATTTTTTAACCATAAAACTTTGCCATTTCCGAAGTTTTTCCTATCTTTGTGCCAAAATCTAACAAATTTCTAACTATAAATAGCAAGACATGACAGAAAATGAATTGAAGCCGTATGTAATCGGTTTGGACCTCGGTGGTACCAACTCCGTTTTCGGCATCGTTGACTCACGGGGTGAGATCAAGGCTACTACTGCAATCAAAACTGGTGGTTATGAGAATGTAAATGACTATGTAAAGGCTTCCGTTGAGGCACTTCAGCCTATCGTTGATACCGTAGGTGGCATCAGCAAGATCAAGGCTATGGGTATCGGTGCTCCTAACGGCAATTACTATAACGGAACGATTGAGTTTGCTCCTAACTTGGCTTGGGCTCATGATGGCGTAGTGCCATTGGCAAAGATGTTCTCTGATGCTTTGGGTGGTCTGCCTGTAGCTTTGACCAATGATGCCAACGCTGCTGCCCTCGGTGAGATGACATACGGCGTGGCTCGTGGTATGAAAAACTTCATCGACGTGACCTTGGGTACTGGCGTAGGTTCTGGTATCGTCATCAATGGTCAGATGGTTTATGGTTGCGATGGTTTCGCAGGCGAGTTGGGTCACGTCATCATGGTACGTGGCGAGGAAGGTCGTCCATGCGGTTGCGGTCGCAAGGGTTGTTTGGAGGCATATTGTTCAGCTACCGGTGTAGCTCGCACAGCTCGCGAGTTCCTTGAGAAGAGCGAGGAGCCATCTCTCCTCCGTGACATGAAGCCTGAGGACATCACTTCTTACGATGTAAGTGTGGCAGCTGGCAAGGGCGATGCCTTGGCTAAGCGTGTATATGACTTCACTGGCAAGATGCTCGGTGAGGCTTGCGCCGACTTCGCAGCATTCTCTTCTCCAGAAGCATTCGTCTTCTTCGGTGGTCTGACCAAGGCTGGCGACTTGTTGATGAAGCCTGTAAAGGAGGCTTACGACAAGAGCGTGCTCAAGATATTCAAGGGCAAGGCTAAGTTCTTGGTTTCTACCCTCGACGGAAGTTCCGCTGCCGTTCTCGGTGCTAGTGCCGTAGGTTGGGACTTGTAATTTCTGGAGGAAACATTTCATTTTAAATTGCTATATGAGTACTCATATAATGATTTATATCTTACACATTTAAGGCTTTCGATTTCCCATCGAGAGCCTTTTTCGTATCAAAACTGCACTTTTTGTCGAAACTATTTGCGCCTTTCTAGTTTTTTTCGTAATTTTGCACCCGACTTTATAAAAGATTTGTATCAAACGAGTTATATTAGATTTAGTTTAAGATAAAAAGTGTATTAAGATGACAACCATCAAGAACTTGTTGTCGATGGCGAAAGGTCTCTTGCTATCATCCATAGCTTGCCTTGCCTTCTGCATCACCCTCTCAGCCCAAGGCACACAGCCTGAGGCTGGTCGTTATATATCCAAGACCTTCAAGGTTTGTCCCTTCAATGTGGATGGATTGCCTAAGACCATCAGCATCTTAGGATTTACCATCAACATCAATAATGACGGACTAGAGGAAGAAGGCGCCATAGCTATTGGAAAATATATTGCCAATAGCGACATTGATGTCTTTGCACTCAGCGAAGACTTCAACTTCCACCCTTCTCTTGCGGCTCAGATAAACGATGAATATACCTTTGGTACGTATCGAGGAGGCATTTCTACCTCCAACCTCTCTGGCACTAAGGTCAACACTGATGGGTTAGAGTTTCTAGCCAAGGCACCTTTCTCTTTTTCGGAAGAGACATGTACTCCATGGAACAAGACGTATGGCTACACCACAAATGGTAGCGACGAGCTCATCAAAAAAGGCTATCGCTACTATGTCGTAGATTTAGGCGGCGGAGCTTTTGTCGATTTCTATATTCTGCACATGGATGCCGAAACTGATCCTAAAGACAACGAGGCACGTGCTTCACAATGGGAACAGCTGCGTGATGACATCTTGTCAAAATCCACCAATCGACCTGTCATTGTGATGGGCGACACCAACAGTCGTTACACTCGTGACGACATCCTTGGATTATTCATCAATCCTATCGAAGCAACTGGCTACTACGAGGTGAAAGATGCCTGGATTGAGCATTGCAAGAATGGCAAATATCCTAATCTGGGTGATGAAGCATTGATGGTAGATAAGCTAGGATATAGAGAGGGCGAAATTGTCGATAAGGTTCTTTATCTGAACCCAAAGAAGAATGGTCTCAACATCCAATCACTCGACTTCGATGTGGATACAGCATTTGACAAGAGCGACCACAAGCCTATCATCGTTACCATGAAAGTGGAAGGTTCCACCTACGCTCCAGCCAAAGCTAACAACTGGTGGCGAGGAGAGACACTAAAAGGTGGAGGTCAACAAGTATATATATATAATGTAGGAGCTGAGACCTTTATCTCTGGTAAGGAACCCACTATCAAGGACATCAACTCTGCCTATATTTGGAATATCAATGGAAGCGGTTCTTACACGTTTGCTTGCAACAATAAAACGGAAGATAGAATTAAGATGTCTAAGTCTGGGCTTTCATGGAGCGCAAGCATCAAAGAGGTTTCTGGTGCAAGCGATTTCGATGTCATCCCAACTACAACAACCACAAACAGGGGCAACGCTTACAAACTATCAGTCACCACTAGAGGAGATACTCGTTACTTCAATGTGGATGGAAAATCTTATTCTCCAGCATCGACACCTAGCAATATGAACGACTGGCTTTTTATCTCTTCAGAACAAAAGGAAGCATATAATGATTACCAAGAGTTCTTCAACAAAGCTAGAGATTATCAGAAATACACACTTAGCGAGAGCCTGAGAGAAAAACTGACCACTACGTTGGATGAAACAGAAGCTGGATCGTATGATACATATACGACTGACATGGAGAACTTGCGCAAAATCATTGCGGATATTGAAGCTTATATCAAAGAGACTCCTACTGGCATCAGTAGTTCACCTATTGTCAGTCGCCAAGGATTCACTGCTATCTATGACATCAACGGTGTACGCCGCAATACTCTCGTGAAAGGTATCAACATCGTGAAGATGTCAAATGGAGAAATCAGAAAAATCAACTATTAGATTAAAGTATTAAATATTTAAAAGATGAGAACAATGAAATTGATGGCAAATGCTGCCAAAGGTTTGATGCTCGCTGCTTTCATGGCAATGGCAACAACTACAGTTAACGCTCAGAATGAATCAGCAGAGACATTCGCTCCTGTAAAGGTTGGTGATTGGGTAAAAGGTGAAGAAGTAACTGGTAATGGTCAAGAAGTGTACATCTACAATGTAGGTGCAGGAACATTCATCAGCGGTAAATCTGCAACTGAGACAGACATCACCAAGGCATACTCTTGGAATGTAAATGAAACCTCACCATATACATTTGCTTGTGCAAATGAAAACAGAATTGCAATGAAAGCTACGGCAGGAATATGGTCGGCAGAAATTAAAGACAAGTCTGGAGCAACAGCTCTAACACTCGTTTCTGGCACAACTACAGACAAGGGATACTGCTACAAACTTTCAGCTACAGGTAAAACCCTCGTTGGCGTGTTTAAGTATGAAGACCAAACTCGCTACTTCACTGTTAATGGCAAAAATTACGAAGCATCCCAAACAGCAACCACGAATAATGACTGGCTTTTCATCTCGCAAAAACAGAAGGATGCTTATGTGGAATACAAAAACTCTTTCAATGAGGTAAATAGCTACCTAACAAATGAGAAGGTAGAAAAGGAAGAAAGCTTGCTCGCCAAGATCAAGGAAGTTTTGACTACAGTTTCTAACGTTGGTCACTCTTTCTCCACCTATGCTGGAGAAGATGGAGACAAGGTAAAACTCACCGGCATCCTTGAAGAGATCAAGAACTTCTTGAACACTCCAACCGGTATTGAGACTATCAAGCCAACAACAGGCAAAGCTAAGGCAGAAACTATCTACGATGTAAATGGCGTTCGCCAGAACAACCTCACCAAGGGTATCAACATCGTAAAGATGAGCGATGGTACTACTAAGAAGATTATCAAGTAATCAGAAACAGATACCAACATACAAAAACGGAAGTCGAGCAAATCGCTTGACTTCCGTTTTTTATGTTTATGATACTAACCTATAATAGGTATCATACTTAGCTATCATAAGTATCATACTCAGCAATCCTAACTATGATACTTAGCTATTATAACTATGATAGTTAGCTAATCATCTAAACATGATAGTTAGCAGGTTGACCTTGTGGAGCATTCTCCCCAAACAGCCAGTTCTTGACTATCGTCTTGCCCTCTGGAGTCAAGACACTCTCTGGATGGAACTGGATGCCATGGATGTCATAATGCTTGTGGCGCAATCCCATGATGCAACCATCATCGCTCACTGCCGTCACATCCAAGCACTCTGGGAAACCAGCCCTATCAACCACCCAAGAATGATAACGACCTATCTCAATACGCTTAGGCATACCGGCAAATATAGGGTCATTGCCAAACTGCGTACAAGGAGTAGCCACTCCATGATACACCTCAGAGAGGTTGGTCAACTTGGCACCGAACGCCTCTCCTATCGCTTGATGCCCCAAGCAAACGCCGAGCATTGGTTTTCTGCCAGCGTATGTCTTGATGACATCCATCAAAAGCCCTGCTTCCGATGGAATGCCAGGACCTGGACTCAATATAATCTTGTCGAATCTATCTAGTTCTCGCAACTGAAACTGGTCGTTGCGATACACCGTCACCTCGACACCGAGTTCCTTCACCAAATGAGCCAAGTTGTAGGTGAAGCTATCGTAATTATCTATGATTACTACTTTCATATTACAAATTTTCTGCTATGTGAATCGCCTTGGTCAAGGCTCCCAACTTGTTATTACACTCCTCCAACTCATACTGGTCGTTGCTCTTTGCCACCACGCCACTACCAGCCTGAAACCAGAGTTCTCCATTACGACTGATAAAGGTACGGATGACAATCGCCTGGTTGAGGTCGCCATTGAGACCGATGAAACCGATGCAACCACCGTATGCACCACGGTTGTGTGGCTCCAACTCTGAGATAATCTGCATGGCACGCACCTTAGGCGCACCACTCAAAGTACCAGCTGGGAAGGTATCGATAAACTCCTTGATATGGTCGGCACCCTCATCGAGCGTACCACTTACACGGCTCACCAAGTGGATGACATGGCTATAGAACTGCATGTCCTTATAGAAATCCACCTTCACACCATGGCAGTTGCGGCTCAAGTCGTTACGAGCCAAATCCACCAACATCACGTGCTCGGCATTCTCCTTTGGGTCGTTGCGCAAGAACTCAGCCGCCTTGCGGTCTTGTTCCATATCGCCAGTACGTTTGGTAGTTCCAGCGATAGGGTCGATAAACGCCTTGTTGCCCACGATGCGGTTGTGGGTCTCAGGAGAAGAACCGAAGATACGGAAACCTCCGAAGTCGAAATAGAAGAGATAAGGACTTGGGTTGATGCTTCTCAAAGCACGATAGAGTTTGAAGTCATCGCCCTCATACTTCTGTACGAAGCGGCGGCTCACCACAATCTGGAAGACATCGCCACGCAAGCAGTGCTGGATGCAGCGACGGATGTTCGCCTTGTGTTCCTCATCAGTCAATGTAGAAGTGGTATCGCCCACTGGATGGAAGTCGTATGGCTTCACATTCGCCTTGTTGACAGCCTTCAGTAAGGCGTCGATCTCGAGTGAAGAGTGAAGAGTGGAGAGTGAGGAATTCTCTTGCTTTGCCTCTTCTGACTTTTCCTCTTCATTTGCCTCATTAAGGACGATCAGCTCCATCGTATTGTTGAAATGGTCGAAGACGATGATGTCCTTATACATGATATAATAGATGTCAGGGGCATCGTTCTTCTCCATTGTGGTATCCTTGACAGGGATGTTTTCAAAATATCTCACCGCATTGAAGGTGGTGAAACCATAGAGACCACAGAAGTCCTTGCCCTCCCCCTCTACATGGAACGACTGGATGAAGTCGTTGATGGCTTTCGAGATGGCGAGCTTGCACTCCTCGCCCTTGCCCTCACCGAAGGCAGGCAGTTCCTGCTTCTCCACCTTGCCATCAGGATAAGTGGCAGTCACGATGCCATGACCTACGGCAATGCTGGCAATCGGATGCACACCGATGAAAGAACGAGAGTTGTCGGAACCATGATAGTCGCTACTCTCCATCAAAGCCGACTGGGGATAAATATCTCGCAGTCGCATATAGACTCCCACCGGCGTATAGAGGTCGGCGAGAATCTTGCGAGTTACAGTCTTATAATTATATTGTGCCATAATTATAAATTATTCATTATAAATTATACATTAGAAGTTGCCAAACTCCTTAGCCATCGCCTTGTTGTTGAGGTAAGTCTCCACGTCCTTATCACCACGACCACTGACGGTCAAGACAACGACATCATCTTTCTTGAACTTCATCTTCTTCAAGGCTGCCACGGCATGGGCACTCTCGATGGCAGGGATGATACCCTCCATACGTGTCAACTCATATCCGGCATAGATTGCCTCATCGTCCTTGATGGCAAGTACATGGCTGCGACCACGGGTTGCCAAGTCGGCGTGCATCGGACCGATACCAGGATAGTCGAGACCGGCACTGATGGTGAAGGCTTCCTTGATCTGACCATCATCGGTCTGCATCACGAGGGTGCGTGCTCCGTGGATGATACCCTCGGTACCGCAGTGCATGGTAGCAGCGGTATAGTCAGTGTCGATGCCATGACCAGCAGCCTCGGCGAGGTAAATCTGCACCCGCTCATCATCAATATAATGATAGATGGTACCAGCGGCATTACTTCCACCGCCCACACAAGCGACGAGATAATCTGGATAATCACGACCTATCTTCTCCTGCAATTGCCATTTGATTTCCTCGGAGATAACACTCTGCATCTTTGCCACGATGTCAGGATAAGGATGAGGTCCCATCGTACTACCTACAATATAAAAAGTATCTTGTGGATGGCAGCACCAGTCACGGATCGCCTCTGAACAAGCATCACTCAAAGTCATGTTACCCGTACGAACAGGATGCACCTTGGCTCCCAACATCTTCATGCGCTCCACATTGGTATGCTGACGCTCCACGTCGGTAGCCCCCATGAAAATCTCGCACTCCATATCCATCAAGGCACAGACCGTAGCAGTTGCCACACCATGCTGACCGGCGCCCGTCTCAGCGATGATGCGAGTCTTGCCCATCTTCTTCGCCATCAGAATCTGACCGATGGTATTATTGATCTTGTGCGCACCGGTATGGTTCAAGTCCTCACGCTTCAGATACAACTGGCATCCGTACTTCTCGCTCATGCGCTTGGCATAATAGAGAGGTGAAGGGCGACCCACATAGTCTTTCAAGAGAGCATGATACTCTTTCTTGAACTCCTCGCTCTCGATGATAGGCTTGTAAGCCTGCTGGAGTTCTGTCACACACTTATATAATATCTCAGGAACATAAGCTCCTCCGAATTTTCCGAAAAATCCTTTATCGTCAACTTGATACATAATATGCTAAATATTAAATTATAATGTATAAATAATAAATGGGCTTACGCCATATCCGTCGGGCATTTATCATTTATTACTTATTATTTATCATTTACTTTTTGAGTGCCTCAAAAAGTTCATCCAAAGCCTTATCTGGGTCGCCAGTCTCATTGAGCAGTGTCACAAACTTACTTCCAATGATAGCACCTGCGGCATTGTCTTGCGCACTGGTCAAGGTCTGCTTGTTGCTGATTCCAAAACCTATCATGCGAGGATTGCGGAGGTTCATGCCATTGATATGGTTGAAGTAAGCCAACTTGGCATCACCGAAGTTGCTTTGGGCACCTGTGATGCTGGCTGAGCTAACCATATAGATGAAGCCATCGGTATGCTCGTCGATGAAGCGGATGCGCTCCTCGCTGGTTTCTGGGGTAATCATCATGATGACACGGATGTCATACTTGTCGGCGATAGGCTTCACCACCTTCAAGTAGTCATCGAATGGAAGGTCTGGGATGATAGTTCCGCTCACGCCACTCTCCACACAACTTTGGAAGAATGCCTCGATGCCATAATGCATGATAGGGTTGAGATAACCCATCAGCACCAATGGGATGTTCACCTCGTCCTTGATGGCTTTCAACTGACCGAAGAGGGTCTTCACGGTCATGCCGTTCTTCAAGGCTTTTGTGCCTGCGCTCTGGATGACTGGTCCATCTGCCAATGGGTCGCTGAATGGGATGCCGACTTCTATCATGTCGATGCCGTGGCGTTCCATCGCCTTGATGACAGTGCCGGTGCCTTCGAGGGTTGGGCAACCTGCACAGAAGTAGAGAGACAGTAACTTTCTCTCTTTGTTTTCTGAAAAAAGTTTGTTTATCTTATTCATTGTTTCTTTTGTTTTTTATTCTTATTTTCGACTTCCCTGTCCCCCTCTTACGAAGAGGGGGTCCTTACCCCAATACCCAAGCCCTACGCCCCTACCATAGGGGCGAGGGATGTAACCGCTCCTACTCGTCGCTCAAAACCGCTTCGCTCTATGGTAGGCGGGGCATCAAAGCCCTCGCCTTATTGTTTGACGCAACAGAGTTGCGATTTTTGTGCGGTGTTACACCGCCTTGATGAAAGCTTGGTTATAACTTGATGAGAATTTGGTTATACCTTAATGAGAGCTTGGTAGCGATAAGAATGGGGGCACTTTATTTTTCCCAAGAACTCCTTGAGCTTCTCCACGTCCTTCAAGGCGGGTTCTATCTCGAACTTCGAGTTGAGGTCGATGCCGATGCACTGGGGATGATGGAAGGACTTGACTCGCTCGGCGTCATCGGGACCGATGCCACCACTTAGGAGGAAGGGTGTTTCGCCATCGTATTGCTCCAAGACTTGCCAATCAAACTGCTCACCACTTCCACCGACTGTCTTACACTTGGTGTCGAAAAGGAAGAGGTCAACAGCGCCTACATACTCCTTATATTTCTGAATGTCCTCGGCTGTGCTCACACTGATCGCCTTGATGATCTTGATGCCCAGCTTGATGTCGGGGTCGAGCGTGGCACGGAGGTTTTCTATCGTCTCCCTTGTCTCATTGCCATGCAACTGGATGTAGTCGAGATTGTAGTTATACACCCTCGTCACGATGTTCTGAGGCATATCATCTACGAAGACTCCTACTCTTGCTGGTTGCTTTTCTCCAGATATTCCTTCTCCCATTTGAGGCTTAAGACTTTTGAACCTCTCCTCAGAATAGTCGGGAATGATACCCGCCTGACTGCTCAACATTTGAACATATCGGGGTGACTTGGGATAGAAGATGAAGCCTATCATGTCAACCCCCAGTTGACTCATCGCGCGAATGTTATCGGCATCACGCATACCACAAACCTTGACAATCATTCTATTTATCTTTAAGAATTTATAGTTAAGAATTACTGCAATGCAGCGATGAAATCCTTCAATGCTGCTCCTGGGTTCTCTTGCTTCATGAATTGTTCTCCCATCAGGAAGCCGCGGAAGCCAGCTTCTTCTCGCAAGCGCTTCACCACCTCCGGATTCGAGATGCCACTCTCACTGACTCGGCAGACATCCTTGGGAAGTTGCTCTGCCAATCGGAAACTGTTCTCTACATCCGTGACGAAGGTTCCGAGGTTGCGATTGTTGATGCCATACATGTCTGGCTCCAGTTCGGCGTACTCAAAGTCCCGGTCGTTGTGCATCTCCAAGAGAACCTCCAACCCCAGTTGATGAGCCATTTCGAGCAATCGCTTGCACACTTCTTTCGTCAGACAGGCAGCTATCAGCAAGACTGCGGAAGCTCCACAATAGCGAGCCTGCAAGAGTTGGTATTCCTCGATGACAAAGTTCTTATATAATATAGGTATAGAGACACCCACATGTCGGGCCTCTTGGATGAACTCATCATAACCGCCGAAGTAGTCGATGTCGGTGAGGATGCTCAGTGCCGAAGCTCCATTCTCCTGATAACTAAGAGGGATGATGCTTGCCTTGCCCTCCTCCTTGATCCATCCCTTGGAAGGCGACTTGCGCTTGAACTCAGAGATGATGCCGGTAGAAGAAGCCATCAAGGTCTCCCTCATACTACCGCCCGGTGTCTTACCATCATCGTCCTTCATCTTCTGCTCTGTCAGCGTAATCATCTGGCGAGGCGAAATGAAGCGCTTGCGCTGGTCTATCTCTATTCGCTTATGAGCGACAATCTCTTCTAGTATATCCATCACTCTTCACTTTAACTATTGAGTTCTACGAATTTTTTGAAGGTGGCGAGTGCCTTGCCACTGTCGACGCTCTCTCGTGCTATCTCCACACACTCCCCGATGCTCTTCTGTCCCTTCTCCATCACTTGGATGCCGAAGGCGGCATTGGCGAGGACGATGTTCTTCTGGGCTGGTAACGCACGATTCTCCAACACGGCATCGAAGATGTCCTTTGCCTCTTCCTCGGTAGCACCGCCTCTCACCTCCTCTGGCTTGGCGATGTCGAAGCCCAAGTCTTGTGGCTTGAAGATGCGCTCATAGTTGTTGGTGGTCACCTTGAAGTCGCTGGTGAGTGAGATTTCGTCATAGCCATCGATACTGTTCACAATACCATAGTCGATGCCTATCTTCTGATAAACCTGGTTGTAGAGCCGCATCTGGTCGAGATTGGCGACACCGAGCAACTGGCACTTAGGTTGACTAGGGTTGACCAAAGGACCGAGAAGATTGAAGACCGTAGGGAACTGCAATGCCTTGCGGATAGGACCGACAAACTTCATCGCCTTGGCGAAGAGTTGGGCATGGAGATAGACGATGCCACACTCATTGATGGAGCGGTTGAGCTTGTCCATGTCGTCAGTGAACTGCACGCCGTGGTTCTTGATGACATTGGAAGCACCGCTCACGGAAGTTGCAGCATAGTTGCCATGCTTAGCCACCTTGTAGCCAGCACCAGCGATGACGAAACAAGAGGTGGTAGAGATATTGAAAGTATTCTTGCGGTCGCCACCCGTACCGACCACGTCGATGTAGCGGTCACAGTCGAGGATGGCAGGAACGCCTGTCGCCAAGATACCATCACGGAAACCGAGCAATTCATCCACCGTCACACCACGCATCTGCAATCCGGTGAGCAAGGCTGTGATTTGTTCCTCAGGGAACTCACTCTTGGTGATACCCACGATGATGTTCTTGGTTTCCTCACGAGAAAGTTCCTCGTGGTTCAACATTCTGTTCAAGATGTCCTTCATTTCCATAATTCAAGTCTCCTATTTTTATTTTTTATATTCTTCTTGAAGATGCCTTCCGCAACAGGTCAGATAAAGAAAAAAGACCTGTCGTAAGTTACGGCAGGCCTTCTTGTATTCTTATGGACTTTCATATCCACACACGGCTTATCGACTCACGACTTTTTAGATCTTGAGATACGCCACCACCATGCTGTTGAAGATACGAATGTCATCATATTCTTGTTGTTTTAATTATTCGATTGCAAAAATACACTTTTTCTTTCAAACCACCAACTTTTTGGCGGAAAAATTACGAATTTAATAGAATTTAGTAATTAAAGCTACCGTTTTCACTATCCCAACTATGCTTACACCTTATATTATATATAAGGGATTATTATATATAAGGGAGAAGACTCCGAAGAAAAAAACGCCAAAAAGGACACTTCAATGTAATAAAGCGAAAAAGCAATCGTTATTACAATAAAAGAATACAATACAATAACAACTCTTTAATAGCAACAACGCCTATGAAGTATATATTTACTCCTGAAGAATTGAGGCCTTCCAAGAGGACCATCCAAATCATCAAGCAGATAGCTTATACCTATCGTGCCTTCAAGATGAACGGGAAATATGAAGTGTTGTGCTTGAACTAAACATCTAAGAAGAAATGAAAACCCTTATATCTCCTTCTTTGCTCTCAGCCAACTTCATTGACCTGAAGAGCGACATCGACATGATCAACAAGAGTGAGGCTGATTGGCTTCACATGGATGTCATGGATGGTGTCTTCGTACCCAACATTTCCTTTGGATTCCCAGTATTGGAAGCCGTCAGCAAGGTTTGCACCAAGCCCCTCGACGTTCACTTCATGATAGAACGCCCTGAGCGATACATCGAGCAAACCGCCAAGATTGGCGCCATGATGATGAACGTGCACTATGAGGCTTGCGTTCATCTGCATCGCACCATCCAGCAGATTCACGCCGCTGGCATGAAGGCTGGCGTCACCTTGAATCCATCCACACCGGTCAGTGTATTGGAAGACATCATCGGCGACCTCGACATGGTATTGCTGATGAGCGTCAACCCAGGTTTCGGTGGACAAAAGTTTATCGAGAACACCATCAAGAAGGTAGGTCGCCTACGCCAACTCATCAAGGAGTCTCATTCCCATGCCCTCATCGAGGTAGATGGAGGCGTGCAGGCAGAGACAGCCCCTCGACTGGTGAAAGCCGGAGTCAACGTATTGGTGAGCGGTAGCTATGTATTCAAGAGCACCGACCCGATTTCCACCATCCATGCGATGAAGGAAATCAAGCAATTGGAAGACTAGTCGCGCCAAAAGTGCCGACTAGCCTAGTCTAACTGAAGATAGAGGTTGTGCTCTCTTGCCATACGACGGAGGTTGAGGAGCGCATATCTCATTCTGCCCAAGCTGGTATTGATGCTCACACCTGTCATCTCGGCAATCTCCTTGAAAGAGAGCTGCTGGTAGAAGCGCATATACACCACCTCGCGCTGAACGGCAGGGAGATTGTTCATCAACTTCTTGACATCGGCAAGCACCTGTTGGTTGATGATGGCATCCTCGGCATTGCTATCCAGCACGCTGGCACAACCGATGTTGGACAAGTCGTTGGTCTCATTGGTATCCACCACGTGGCGACCTCTCTGCTCACGATACATATCCATCATCACATTATGGGCAATACGCATACACCAAGCGGCGAACTTGCCGTTTGCTACATATTCGTGCTTCTGGAGCTTGCTGATGACCTTGACAAACGTCTCTTGGAAGATGTCGTTGGCTAACTCTTGGTCATGCACCATAAACATGATGTATGAGAAAAGCTTCACCTCATTGCGTGACAACAACTCATCGAAGGCTGGGTTACAGCCCTCGACATACAACATCGCCAACTCCTCGTCGGTCAAATCTTGTAGATTTCTCATTTTCTTAATCCCTTGTTTTAATTAAGTAAATGTCTAATCAATAGGCTATCTTCTTGTTTTTATTGTGTGAATGATGTTAATTATTTGCAATTTTGCCTTGCAAAGGTAGTGTTTTTCCTACAAACCACCAAATATTTAACATAAAAAAAGGTTGGCTACAGGACGTAGCCAACCAAAAAATCAATATTTTGGAGTAATGCCTTCAAAATATTATGGCGCAAATATACGCCGTTTTTTCCATATCTCCAAACTTTTTTAACTCAAAATTGCTTTTTTAACATTATGTGCGATACTTAATCCAGGAAAAAGCCTTATCTTTGCAGAAATTATATAAGACTCTAAACTTAACAAAACAAACAATATGAAACACTTAAAAACTTTACTGCTTGCCTTGGTGCTCCTACCAGCCATTGCTTTTGCGTCGGGATGGAACGACCAGGAGTACAAGCAAATCGAACAAAGCATCCAACTGCCTCAGCTCCATAAACGGCAGTTTGTCATTTCCTCTTTTGGTGCCAAGCAGAATGCCTCTGCCGCCCAAAACCAGAAGGCTATCAACCGTCTCATCTCCTTGGTTTCCAAGAAAGGCGGTGGCAAGGTCATCGTTCCGAAAGGTACTTGGAAAACCGGTGCCATCGAGATGAAGAGCCATGTCAACCTCGTCTTGGAGGAAGGTGCTATCCTGCAATTTGTCTTCGATACCAACCTCTACCCTCTCGTGCGTACTTCCTGGGAAGGCATCGCCTGCTGGAACTATTCCCCATGCGTCTATGGTTACAAGGTAACCGACGTTGCCATCACCGGTAAGGGTACTATCGACGGTGGCGGTAGCAACGAGACTTGGTGGCCGATGAACGGCAATCCGAAATATGGCTACGTCGATGGCGTGACCAAGGAGTGCCAGCGTCTAGGTTCACGTGCCCTGCTCTTGAAGCAAGCCGAAGACGGCGTGGCTTTCGATGAGCGCAAGTTTGGCAAGGGACAAGGTTTGCGCCCTCAGCTCATCAACTTCGTACGCTCCGAGCGCATCCTCATCCAAGATGTCACCTTGCTGAAGTCACCTTTCTGGGTGATCCACCCTCTCCTCTCCAAGAACATCACTGTGGATGGCGTTACCGTCTGGAACGAAGGTCCTAACGGCGATGGTTGCGACCCTGAGGCTTGTGAGAACGTACTCATCCAAAACTGTGTGTTCCATACCGGTGACGACTGCATCGCCATCAAGAGCGGTCGCAATAATGACGGTCGCCTCTGGAACCAACCATCTCGCAATATCATCATCCGCCATTGCAAGATGGAGGACGGTCATGGCGGCGTGGTCATCGGAAGTGAAATCTCCGGTGGTTGCGAGAATGTCTTTGCTGAAGACTGCGTGATGGACTCTCCTAACCTCGAACGCATCCTCCGCATCAAGACCAACAACTGCCGTGGCGGTGTCATCAAGAACATCAACATGCGCAACGTCACCGTGGGACAATGCAAGGAGGCTGTCTTGAAAATCAATCTCGACTACGAGCCTAAGGAGATATGCTACCGTGGTTTCGAACCTAGTGTGAGCCATGTTTATATGGAGAACGTGACTTGCAAGAAGAGCGACTACGGTGCCCTCATCATCGGTCGTGACCAGGTGGAGAACGTGAGCGACATCACCGTGAAGAACTGCCAGTTTGATGGCGTTCAGAAGGAGCCTGTCAAGATAACCGGCAAGACTCGCAACGTGAAGTTTGACAACCTCACCGTCAATGGTTCGTTGGTGCTCAACAAGGCAGACCAGCCTTATCAAGCCTATAGCGAGTGGCTCACCCACAGTGAAATGCAGCGTGTGGCTCATCCATACAACCTCGATTTCTCTCCTAACAAACCCCGTTGGAGTTATGAGATGGGCATCGAGATGGAAGGTATGCTCGACACTTACCTCGCCTACCAGAATGGCAAGAGCACCTTCAAGGGTGGCGACGCTGAAGCCAACAATGAGAGAATCATCGACTACTTGAAGGAATATCCTGCCAAGATGATTGACGAGAAGGGCAACATCACAAGTTATAAATATGAGGATTTCAACCTCGACAATGTGCGCACGGCGAAGTTCATCCTCCGCATGCACAACCTCTTCCCTAGCAAGAGCACAGAACTTGCCTTGAAGACCCTCTTCAAGCAGTTGCAGAACCAGCCTCGCACCAAGGAAGGCGTATATTGGCACAAGGCTATCTACGCCAACCAAGTTTGGCTCGATGGTATCTTCATGGGCTTGCCTTTCTACTGCCAGTATGCCGTACAGACGATGAAGCCTAAGAAGGCTAAGAAGTACTTGGACGATGCGGTAGATCAGATGATCAAGACTGACAAGCGCACTTACGACGAGAAGACACAGCTCTGGAAACATGCTTGGGACGAGACTCACCAGCAGTTCTGGGCAGACAAGGAGAACGGAAAGAGCCAGCACACCTGGGCGAGAGCCTTGGGATGGTATGTGATGGCGATGACCGAGTGCCTCGATGCCATGCCAGAGGACTATGCTCGCCGTGGCGAGGTCATCGACTTGCTCAACAAGGCGATGGCTAGCGTGGTGAAGTACCAGGACAAGAAGACAGGCGTATGGTATGACGTGATGGACGTGAAGGATCCTCGCAACTACTTGGAGAGCACTGCCTCCAGCATGTTTGCCTACGTTCTCTTGAAGGGTTACCGCAAGGGATACCTCGCCAAGGAATACCAGGATGCGGGCATCAAGGCATACAAGGGCATCTTGAAGAATTTCATCCAGGTGAACCCAGACAAGACCATCAGTCTCACCAAGTGTTGCAGTGTGAGTGGCTTAGGTCCTGGTCCTGGTCCATACGTTACGAAGCCAAACTTCAAGCGTGATGGCAGTTTCGAGTATTACATCAGCGAGCCTATCCGTGACAATGACGCCAAGGGTGTCGGTCCTTTCATCTGGGCTAGCTTGGAAATGGAGCAAATGAAGTAGAGTACTCATTTACGCTGTGCACAGCGTAACCCAACGCCGTGCAGTGCATAGACTGCTGTCGTGCAGAGCGAACGCTTACGCCGTGCAGAGCAGAAAGCGATGCCGTGCAAGGCGTAAGCCGATGCGACTAGGAGTATAAGCCGATGCGACTAGGAGTGTAAGCCGATGCGACTAGGAGTGTAAGCCGATGCGACTAGGAGTATAAGCTGATGCGACTAGGAGTATAAGCTGATGCGACTAGGAGTATAATTGGAGGCGGAAAAGAACATAAAAGCGTTCTTTTTCGCCTCTTTTTTGCATATTCATTGAATTTTAACACACGAAGTGTAACAACCAATACATATTTTTACTATCTTTGCGATGTGTTAGGAATACTGACGCAGAGTTAATTCACCTATTAGTTAACATTTAAAACAAAAGTTTATGAACAAATTTTTACGCTATTCATTCATCGCCTTGTTGGCATTGGTTTGCAATGTTACATTCGGACAGGAAGTAACATTGGACTTCACTGACAATACCAACTGGAAATTCCCTGATGGAAACACTAATGCTAAAAAAGAAGCCGCAGACTTCACCGATGGGACATACACCGTTACCGTCGCTGCCCCAATAGCCTACTATTGGTTTTCTAGTAATAAGGCACTCTTGATGGGAAAAAAAGGTGCCACATTAACTTTACCTAAGTTTGACTTTGAGGTAGAGCGAATTGATGTAGTTGGTTCAGATGGTGCTTCAAAAAATACTACCAGAAATATTTATGTTGGCGACAAAGCAGTAAGTACACAGACAACAAGTGCAAAGGGTACCAAGGAATATAAAATTGCAGCAGACTATCAAGCTGTCAATACAGTTTATACCATCAAGGTTACAAATGCCAACAACGACCAAATCCAAAAGGTATTGATTTGGAAGAAAGGCACCACACAACCAGAAGTAACTCCTACAGCAGCAAACATTGCTGCATTTAAGGCTCTCGGTGTAGGTAAAGAAGCCATCTTGACATTGACCAACGCACAAGTACAATATGTTGGTACTAATGACATGTATATCGTTGACGCTACTGGCGGTATCGATATTTACAAGAGTGGTTTGAAATATACAGCAGGCCAAATTCTTAATGGAACTATCACTGCAACTTATGATGTATTCAAAAAACTTCCACAGTTAATCAACATCACAGAAAACAAACTTACCGCTACAGATGGCACTGTTACACCAGTTGAAATGTCTGTAGAAGACGCAGCATTGGCTGAAAATGCTTGCAAGCTTGTAAAAATTACAAACGTAAAAGCTGCCCAAATAGGCAACAATTACTACACTGATGAAAACAAAACCATTCAGTTTTACGACAAGTTCAAATTAAACTATACTGTAGATACCGAGAAAGAGTGTGATTACACGGGCATCATTATCCCATTCAACGCTCAAATGCAATTGGCTCCTACCGTAACTCCTGTAACCTCCAATATCAATGGCATCACCATTGACGATGCAGATGCAAATGCACCAGTTTACAACCTCGCAGGTCAGAAGGTTTCTGAGTCTTACAAGGGCGTAGTTATTAAGGCTGGCAAGAAGTTTGTACAGAAGTAAAATCGAGTAAGACGTGATTATCTCTATTTAGTTGGAGATAAAACATAAAAAAGCAGCGTGCTTAGGGAGAAGCCTCTCCTTGAGCACGCTTTTTTCTTCGAGAGATAAGACTTGCAACTCCGAGAGATAGATTTCTCTTGCTGAGCTTTACTAGATGAAACTTCGAGAAACAGAGGCATTTTACTGAGCGTTACTTTTTCTGCCTAACCAAAACAAGCTTGCGCCCTCACTAGAGCAACTATTTGCCCTCTCTAGGGCAAAATGTTGCCATAGGCAGATAAAAACACAAAGCTTAGCTTGACACTATAGACGACCAACGTTGGTCGTCATAGACAACGAGAACAAGTCACTATAGACGACTTGCTCTTATTGTCTAATTAGCATTTTTTGATTTCTACCACACACCTCACCAAAGCACGTTTATCTAATTGTCTCACAAACATTTACATACTGTGTGGTGTGGAAGCTGACACCTCACGCACACCTCACTACACCTCACGCAATTCCAATGAGTATAAGTTCCCCTATTTTTGACGAACCATAAAATAGTCTTTTTTAAAAAGTGTGGTGTCGTGTGGTGTTCGTGAGGTGTCAATCCCCACACCACACTCATATAACCAACAGATACTCTGTACATTACAACAATATCGTGTAATGTGAGGTCAAAAAGCGAGTTGGGGTGTTATTCAACCGCATATTTTTTCCGCATCACAATACACTCACGCTTTCACCTCTCCCATCTCAAACAATTTTCCACTTTGGAATTGCAGGATAATGCCATGAAGCAGGGTTCCTGAAGTCATTCGTTTCAACGAAGCATCAGATATATATTTCCTTACTTGTTCTTCCGCTTCACACCATTGCGACTTTGCATCATTTTCCGTGGCATCAGCCTTCAGATATTTCAACTCCACGACATAACTATGTTGCAAGACCGGGAATTTCTTAGTGTCTGCCAACAAGAAGAAATCGCAATAGCCATGCTGGAACTCCAACTCAGGACGAATGACAAACAAACGAGACAAGTTGAGGTATGCCATGAAGTAACCTTGCACGTTTTTCTCACCACCAATGGCATCACGCACACTACTATCCTCAAAATACCTATCAGATAGATATTGGAACAAGGGTCGCCAATCCCCCTTGAGTGCTGCTTCTGCGAAAGCATCATCCAACTTCATCGTATCAATACGAGCCGTATCTTGATATTGGTCGAACAAGAAACGATAGTACTGCTCCCAAACATTGAGGTTTGGCACTACCAAATGGAGTTTATCCAAAGTCGTACCTCCAATTGTCAACATGCCATAATAGAAGAGCAAGCTGACAAACATGTTCGGATTAATCATTTCGATGGCAGGGAAGGTAGTCTCAATGGTGGTGTCAATATATCCTTGCTCGGCAATTGTCCTCACCACTCCCTTGCGATCACCATCCAAACGATCGAGACTTACCAATCGTTTCATCTTGGCGTAATCGGTCTTAGAGTTAGGATCACGCATATCCTTCGGAGGAAGACCAGTCGTAATAAGGGTATTCATGTAATATATCACCATATTACTATTGTACATACTAGGCTCTACGCCATAACATCCCTCCGAGAAACAATAGTTGTCATACCATGGTTTCATCTCAGCAATGATTTCATCCTCTGACTTGGTTATCTGTCCAGCTTCTTGGTAATAGCGAATCATCTCACGCACATCATTCTCATTGAACCCCAACAGATTGTTAAACCAGTGATGAATTGAAATATTCGTAGCGATGTTAAATCCACTCGTCAAATCATTTAAGGTAATTGGACTGACACCCATAAAGAGGATTCTTGTAAAATTTGGCTTAAACGACTTAAATATCTCTCGATAGAAACCACTACCATGAGTCAGTTCGTGATAGACCTCATGGCCTTGCTCATTTAGGACAACATTCGTAAAATTATCATATTCATCTATAATCAGATATAACTGATAATCTTTTTCTTTAGCCTCATCAATGAATGCCGAGATTTTAGCCTTTGGGACTTTTGCGTCTATTACTGCCTTAACCGTTTCTTCACTATAGTATTTTGCATACTTACGAATGAAAGCATTCATTTTCAAGTCAAAATACGTATCAAAGTCTGTTTGCAACCTCTCTTTATCTTCTGCCACTTGCGAAAAATCCAAGCTCAATACCTGGAACTTGCCCTTTGTGTCCAAAGGATGCTCCGCTATCCAAGTACTCTTAAACTCATCGTCAATATCCTTAGGGTTCTCACAATCGTAATAATCCGCCACCATTGACAAGAAAAGGCTCTTGCCAAAGCGACGTGGACGAATGAAGAACAAGAAATCTGACACTTGTTCCATCTTTGGCAAGTACATCGTCTTGTCAACATAATAGAGATTGTCGTCTGATATTCTCCTAAACTGGCTGATGCCAGTAGGCAGTCTTTTTATCTTCCCCATAACCATAGTTTTATTTCGGTTGCGAAGTTAAGCAAAAAATACGAGACCACCAAACTTTAGGGGTGCAAATACGAAAAATGGGCTTTCTCACTACCACGAGGATAAGCGAGAAAGCCCAAATATATTTTATGATATGCCCAAATGCTTACTTGTTCAAGTACTTCTTGCCGTTCTTAACAACGATGCCCTTGTAAGACTCAGATACCTGCTGACCTGCGAGGTTGTAAAGGGTCGATGCCTTTGCAGAAGCAGAAGCCTCAACGTTAGAAATAGCAGTAGTACCACCACGTGTAACGGTCAATTTTGTGATGCAAGCACCTGTATTACCATTACGACCGAGCTGAAGCGTAGCTGCATCTTCTTTTAATGTATAAGTTTGCGCTGTAGGATCATCATTCACAAGACGAGCATTAATAAAGTTATCTGTCTTAAATAATACTGAAGCTTCCTCACCAACTTTACCAGAGAAGATAGCAATCGCAGCATTTTTTTCACTTGAGTTATTATAAACACCCGTGATAGATACAACATCACCAGCCTTGAATCCTCCCTCAGCAGTAAGTTCCACATAGTCGTCTGTTACCTTATTGTCTGTAGAAAAACTTTTAGCTACCTTAATACAGTTTACACTTTGAGTGTTTGTGTGAATTTTCACTGTTGCATAAGTAATATTACCTGCAGCATTATGCAAAGTGATGCCAGCTTGACTTGTTGGGTAATCAACCAAAGTTGTCTGAGCGTTAACACTAGCTGCCATAGCGACAGCTGCAATTAGAGTAAAGAATTTCTTCATCCTAAAATCCGCAACTATCATCCAATACACGATTAAGGGTAGATTTATGA
>ERZ1023641.20-NODE-20-length-88779-cov-34.426401_pt1 | contig 88779 bp, 70 predicted proteins | sample MGYA00380335_ERZ1023641 | MGnify/ENA primary metagenome ERZ1023641 (study PRJEB33179, sample SAMN07448970) | human gut metagenome | biome: Human-gut; feature: Human associated habitat; material: Faeces | host: Homo sapiens | place: India: Bhopal | collected... | reverse complement strand
GTTGCTCAGGAACTTATAAATAAAGTTAAATCAAAGTGTTGCGGAATTAAGGAAGTATAAGTGAAAAACTCATCGCCTATGCGAGACTTTAAGGAAATCGCCACTTTTTCCGTTCTACTTGAACGTTATCTCACAGAAATATCGTAACTTTGCAAACTGATAAGACAGAAAAAGTACAAACAACAACATAAAGAAGAAAAATGAAGAAAAAAGCAACGGTCCTTATCGCCTCTATCATGGCGTTCTGCGGAATCAACACCGCACACGCTGACGAGGGAATGTGGACAATTTACAACTTGCCAAACGCAGTGTACGAGATGATGCAGCGTGAAGGTTTCAGTATGACTTACGACCAACTCTACAATGGCGAGGACGCCTTGAAGAACGCTGTGGTCAACTTCTCCGGCTATTGCTCTGGAGTAGTCGTTTCACCCGACGGACTGGTATTCACCAATCACCATTGCGGTTTCGAGGCTATCAGAAGCCACTCTACCGTGGAGCACGACTACATGCTCAATGGCTTCTTCGCCAAATCATACGAAGAGGAATTGCCTAACGAGAACATGTTCGTGAGCTTTATGGTCGATCAGAAAGACGTAACCGACCAAGTGATGAACCTCGGATATGAGAAGTTGAGCGGTCAGAAGCGCAGCGAACTAGTGGATTCCTTGGAGAACGCCATGACCAAGGAGGTGAAGAAGAACGACTCCACCCTCCACGTCACCGTGCAGCCATTCTATGAGGGCAACAAGTGGTATGCCACTACCTATCGTGACTTCACCGACCTCCGCTTGGTCTTCACCGTACCAAAGTCAATGGGTAAGTTTGGTGGCGACACCGACAACTGGATGTGGCCTCGCCAGACATGCGACTTCTCCGTATTCCGCATCTATGCCGACCCTAAGACCAATGGTCCTGCCGCCTACAGCAAGGACAATGTGCCTTATCACCCTAAGCGTTGGGCGCAGGTTTCCCTGCAAGGTTACAAGGATGGCGACTATGCCATGACCATGGGTTATCCAGGCAGCACCGAGCGTTACCTCTCCAGCTATGGCATCCAGATGATGCGTGATGCCGAGAACACTCCTCGTGCCCAAGTACGTGGCGTGAAGCAGGAGGTGATGCAGAAGCACATGCGTGCCGACGAGGCTGTGCGCATCAAGTATGATAGCAAATATGCCAGCTCATCCAACTACTGGAAGAACTCCATCGGTATGAACAAGTGCATCGACTCCATCGGCATCGTCAACTTGAAGCGTGAGTATGAGACTCGTCTCCGTGCTTGGCAAGACACTGCCAAGGCTGCCAATGACCTCGCCCACAAGGTGGATTTCGACAAGCTCCAGAAGCTTTACAAGGAGAATACCGACATCATGTATGCCTGGACCAACTTCTCCGAGTCGTTCACTCGCCGCAGCAACGTAGAGTTCTCCACCCGTGCCTTCAAGCTACAGAATGGTATGGAGGTGAAGGGACCTGAGAAGAACCTGAAGAAGCAATACCACGAGTTTGACGACAACAGTGATGAATGGGATATGGCACTCGACAAGGAGGTGCTCTCCACATTGCTCAAGAACTACAAGGAGCACGTATCAGCCAAGTGGTTGCCTAAGTTCTACAAGACCATCGACAGCCAGTTTGGTGGCGACTACGCTAAATATGTGGATTACCTCTGGAACAAGTCACTCCTCATGAAGAAGGGCGCCAAGTTCTACTTCAACAAGAAGGGCTACGAGAAAGACCCAGGCGTGGCATTCGGAATGGACTTGAACGATATCTACGCCGACTTCGTAGAGGCATTGGGTGTCAACAGCGATTCTATCGCAGAGCAAGAGAAGTATCTCTGTGCAGCCAAGCTCCGCATGGAGGAGGACATGCCTCACTATAGCGATGCCAACTTCACCATGCGCCTCAGCTACGGACAGGTAGGTGGCTTCGACCTCGGTGGCAAGCCATCGGGCTATTACACCACTGCCGAGAGCATCGTGGAGAAGATGAAGCGAGGCGACAAGGTGATCGACTACTATGCCGAGCCTATCATGCACGAACTTCTCTCTGAGAGCGACTTCGGAAAGTACCAGGACAAGACTACTGGCAAGATGCAGCTCTGTTTCTTGACCAACAACGACATCACGGGTGGTAACTCTGGCAGTCCAATGTTCAATGGTAAGGGCGAGTTGATTGGTCTTGCCTTCGATGGCAACTGGGATAGCCTCAGCTCTGACATCAACTTCGACAAGCGCTTGGCTCGCTGCATCGGCGTGGATATTCGCTATGTGCTCTACTTGATGGATAAGTGGGGACATGCCGATCGCCTCTTAAAGGAAATCAATGCCAAGTAATGGGAGTTTGAGAAATCATCGGCAAGTCAGTCTTAAACGACTGCTTACTTATAAAAAATAAAAAAAGTCGGGATGCTTTCAAAAGAAAGTCCCGACTTTTTTATTTTTTCCTCGGGACTTTTTTCGAAAAACGTCCCGAGGTTTTTCTATATACGTCCTGGAGGGAGTTTTAGCAGCCTAGCCTCCAGGCTTCTGTTTCAATGCTATGAAATGTTCTTTTTCTATGCTATGAGTTGCCCTTTACCACTGTTCCCAAACATCGTAGTAATGGTGCTGCTTGGCGTAACGATTAGGGTCATTCGTTTCTGATGAAGGAGGACCAAGTGGGGATGGATCCGGAGTTGGCTGTGGCGAAGGAGGGTCTGGCGAAGCCGCAATCATAGATTCTTCTACTATAGAGAGTATAGAGCACGATGGCGTGATATACTCGCCATCGCTCTTTTTGCTATTTATCATTTCTGTTGTCATTTAATCTGTCCTTATATCTTTACTTTACTACTTTCTTGCCTGCAATAACATAGATGCCTTGTGGCAAGTTCTCCACAGAAGTTCCCACCAATTGTCCGTTCATATTATAAACTCTAGTATTGGTAGAAGCCGATGGAGCATTCACGTCAATTACTTTCACACCTGTCGTCTCCCCATCAATGGAGAAGCTGAAGTTCTTTGCAGCAGCCACCGTTCCTGTCAACTCGAAATAAGCACGACAAGCCTGCATTGGGGTTGTAGAATTAGGAGCCATGTATTGCAACTCATTGCGTGCTTTCAACACCAACTGCTGATGTCCCTTATCCAAGATTGTCGGCTGCAATGTACCTATCAGCTTGCAATTCACATCACCTGTAGCTTGCTCTTTGGTCGTCTTCGTAGAGACCTTCACGCCCTCAAATTTCAAGGTCTTCGTGTCAATATCCTTAGATGGCATGATGAGATAAGGAGTAGCAGCCTTCATACCATTCTTCTCATTAATGTAAGCGAGATTGAATGATACAAGTCCATCACCTTCCGACTTGGTAACGCCCGTGAACTCAGCCACTTTCACATCCTCGCCAAATGCCTTCTTATAGCCTGCGGCAGAGAGTTTGAAAGGCAAGCACATCATACTCCACTCGCCCGCATGAAGTGTGCCACGATTCTCTATGGTCACATTCTTCGTCTGATTGTCATACTGGCACCAAGCGGTATGAACATAATCGTTGGTAACATCGTAGGTAAATTTCGAAGCCTCATCAGCCGTTTGAATCTTGATGGCAGGAGTTGTACCATCTGATACTCGGATGAAGGCACGAGCGCCATTCTCCGTATTACTTGTCGCCTGCGCCAAAGAAGATGCAGAAGAATAGACATCATTACTGAAGAGATAGTCGGTTGAAGTCTCTATATTATATCCTTGGAAGAGCGTACCATAAAAAGTATGTTTGTCATCAAAGCTTACGCCTTTACCATTATATTTAGTTGCCTGATTTGCCGTCTGCGTGATGATGACATCCGTAAAGGTTGGATTGACAACATCTGAGCCTGAGAACTTCACAAGATAAGGCTCTCCTGCATAAAGCATGGTTTCTGAGACTGGGGCAAAGAGCATCGTCTTAGCATCCGTATCCATACCGACATGATTGACAACCTCTACATCATTGCCAAAGACCGTCTTCATCTGATCCATAGATACATCGAAAGGAAGACAGAATGAGTTCCACTCGTTTGCCTTGTAGGTACGGTTATCCACTTGAGCATCGGTTAATCGGTTCATATTCATATTGCCATTTCCGAAATCGTAGCCCTCCAAACCAGTACTCCACCACGCATTGCCTGGCTTGTAAGTTACTTTCTCTATCTTAGCATTAGCAGCCTCACAAAGTTTATTCAATAAGATCTGTACGGTCTCAAAACGAGTTTTGAGATAATCTTTCAAAGGAGTGATGGTCTCGGCATAAGTCTCGTAATTATTAGTTTCCTCACCCACCTTGCTACTACGAGGGAACTTTGTATTACTCAATTCTTCTGTCTGAGCCACAATGGCTGCCAAGTCATCAATCTTGGCACACATTTTTTCATATAAGCCATCACTAAGAAGTTGGTCAAGTTTTGCCTTGAGCTTCTTGGTGAAGATAGGATCCTTGAGGAGGCTCTCATTCAAGAATGTCACCAAGCTGGAACCATTTCCATTATTAGAAACCAACTTTGCAGACTGCTCGCCGCCATAATTGCCGTACGCCAAGTCTTTGTCCCATACTGGTCCATAGTGTAACTTAGCTTCATCAGCTTCCTTGTAAGCCTTCACGGTCATCCAACCATCATAGTCACCAGTCAGTTCAGTCGCAATCCAGAACTTCATAAGGGATTCCTCATCGTTGACAGAACGCCAACCAGAGTTAGCTCCGTATGCATCAGTAGCCTTCCACTGAGGAGACCAAGTCTTAGTAAACCACTCTTGGAAAGGTGCTATGAATGTTGCAACCTCTTCCGCATTGGTTTCATCTGCCGGCTCAGGGTTCTTGATATTCATCTGCAAGCCATCTTGGTTGAAACAAAGAGGTTGGTCAAGCATATCGCCTCGTCCTTGGAACTCTACCATCCAACCTGCATCCTCATCTACATCCACACGATTAGTGCCAGTTTCCACATGATCACAAATCTGATAAGTACCACGATAGTTTCCATTGATAACCAAATCGACAAACTTATAGCCTGGGCAGAAATCCAAGCCCACTTCTTTCTCCAAATGATAAGAAAGGGCATTACGAATCATGGAATGGTCGAAGACATTGGCAAGGAGTGCCCAATTTCTCTTCTCATAGCCCAAACCAAGCAAGTCGTGCTTATGTTTCTTTGGAAATTTCAGGCGATAAGCCTTCTTGCCATTGGTAGGATTAGCAGTAGAGTTACCACGCACCTTGATATCTACTTTATCTGTAAACTCGGCAAGGTGTTTGGTATCCTTATCGGTGCCATTGTCTTTCAAAGTAATAGTAGCACCCACTTGGTAAGGAGCCTCACCTGTCTTTCTATTCTTAAATAAAGCCTTATCCAAGTCTGTATCGGTACTACCTACTCCCTCAATGTCGATATAGAGCGTAGGAACATCAGTAAGCTGAAGCTTGTTCTTGATTTTGTAAGTCAAAGATGTAGGGTCATCGGCTTCGCCGGAATCGCCACCAGAGGTTTGACCTTCAAAAATAAGATTCGGCTTATCTACAGTAGAAGCATATCCATCCATAAATAAATACGCATTTACACCAATTCTTCCTGTTTGAGAATATTCCACTTCATTAGCACGAAAATCAGACAAAGAACCATCAGGATTCAGCCAAAAGAAATTGATAGAATACACATTGCTAGAATTGCGAAGCAACCAATCTCCTTTGGTAAAATAGAAACCACGAAATTTAATTTTATCATTAACGCGTATCTCATGCCACGAATCATCTATTAAGGAAGCAAAGATAACACCTTGAAAGATTGGATTTTCTACTGTACTTTTCACCTTAACATAATATGGTACACCAGCCTTTACTTCCGTTACTTTCTCAAAGTCAATATTATTACCTTCCATTGACTTGAAGGATTGAATATTATACATATCAACACCAAAAGTTGCATCTAAAATTTTTTTTGACGCATCAAAAGGCAAACATAAGCCAGTCCATTCATTCGCTGTAAAAGTTCGACCTTTTAAGGTGACATTGTTTGTCCCAGGAAATTCTGTTGAATAATTCTTTCCCCAAGATAAAGATGTCACATCAAACTCCACATCATCGGCATACGCTCCTATTCCTCCCAAGAGCAATAGAAGCAAGAGATACATTCTTAAAGATTTCATTTGCTTTTACTTAATATACAATTGTTAGGTTTATAATCTTGTTAATTCATTCATCATCGCAACTTAGAGTCATCATGCTCTGCATGATTCTGCACTTGCAAATGTACGGAAATTTCTAGACATACCGCCATTTACAAAGAGGATTTTATTAGAGGTTAACACATTTGAGACCAACCGCTTAACAAAAAAAGCACATGCCGAAACATAACATACATGTTACATTTCGACACGTGCTTACTATTTATCTGATTGCAATTTTAGTATTGCGAGATATTATTCAGTTCCTTCAAACTAATCTGTCGAGGCTCCTCTTTCAGCTTCTTCCTCAAATCTGCGATGGTGATTTCAGACTGAGGGGCAAACTCTGGCGAACGCATATAACTCAATACACTCTCATAGAATGCCCTGCCCTCTGGATATTCGGAAGCCTTCTCCAAGTCGCTCATGCAGACAAGGAGCTTGCCTGCGCCCACCTTCCACTCCATCACAAGACCGAGTTTGTGGTTGCGCTCGATATTGTCGATGACTTGCACGATAGGCTTGTCATCCTTCGCAAAGTTGTCCAGCACCAAAGGATGAGAGTCCTTGATAACAGGGAACCACTGCCAGTTGGTGTGCATCTCGGTAGGGAAATCACAGAAGATAGGATGCTTTGGATTGGTAAGGATACCCAATGTGCCAGGAGATACAGTCTTCTTGTTGTTCTCACAGATAGTCTTGAACATACGATAGTTCCAGTAATCGGTTTGGAAGAGACCGCCAACGGTATATGGAGTGGCATTTCCTGCCTGCGAAATCGTATCGGAAGAAGCTACGAAGTTCTTCGAGGTCGTAGGCATCCAAAGCACCTTGGCACCCTTTTCAAGTTTCTTTGCGACCTCATCAGTCAAGTCGCTTGTTATCACGACACCTTTCTTATATATATCAAGATTCTTTTCGGTGGTATAGATCCAGAGGTCATAGGTATTGCGATGTCTTCTCGCATCATATCGCCCATAATCTATATCCAACGTCAAGATGACCTTTCTCGAAGGAATTTTGACATCAAGACACGTTCCATTGCCATCGTTAAATCCATCTGCCATCACCTTCATCTTATGATGGATTTCGCCGATGTCTATCAAGCCCTCTTCATCTGTGGTGATAGGAATCTCACCTTGAGCCAAAGGCGAAGGTTGATTAAAGCGGTCGATATTCGCTCCTGCTTTTGGCGAAGCATCATCGGCAGAGTTCTCATCTGGAGCATAATCCAACTTCCAAAGCAATTTCTTTCCCTTGAGCGATTCACCACCATAATTGGCGATTTGCACCTTGGCATTCATCATCTCATTCTCGTCATAGCAGAAGCGATCCGTCACCAAGAGAGGCACCACAGATGAACACCACTGATGCCATTCATTCGCCGTGGTGATTCCCTTGCTCTCCATGAAAGCATCAAGAATGCCCACGAAGGCACTACCCTGACCAGGATAATCCTGAATATCGAGAAGTTGGAAGCCTGCCATGTTCTTGGTTCTGAGATCCATCTCAATGTCCGCCTTATAGAGTTTCACGCTCCACAAGCCCGAAGCCTTGTGGAAATCATCAGCTTGCGAAAGCATTCCGGCAGCGGCAAGGCGACGGCGGAAGATCTCGAAGTTGTAAGGATAGAGCACGCCCGTATATTTCTTGATCTCTCGGAAGTCGGGATAGGTTTGGAACTGTCCTGTCTCGTGAGAGATAATCGGGATGCCAGCAGCTCGCTTATAAGAAGTTTGCTCCACATCTTGCCTCTGCCAAGGCTGAGGAGAAGCCCACTTATCGCAAGCCTCATCGAAGTTCATCGTTGTGTTCGGACGGAAATGATTGATGATTCCTCCATCGTAAGCATCGGCGAAGGAGAAGGAGCCACGGGTATGGGTATTGTATTTACCCCATCCCTCGCCGCCTATGCGACAAGTAGTGAAGTAATCCATCCCCTCTTTCACCCCTTGGTACCCGAGATAGTAGTTGCTGCCAAAGGTATAGTATTTGTCGGGAGCTATCTCACGGAAGTCATCCACAAACTCCTTCATCTTGTCGATGCTTCCCCACAGTTCATTGCCCAAAGCCATCATACGGAAGGAAGGATGATGCCCATATTCTCGCAAGATGTTCTCACCCTCTTGATGGAGGAATGTCATCAACGTTTCGTCCTTATCATCGAAGGAACCCCAGAAAGGAAGTTCTGGTTGTAGATAAATGCCCAAGCTGTCAGCAGCCACGAAAGCCGCCTCTGGTGGACACCAAGAATGGAAGCGCACATGATTGATGCCATACGCCGAACAAATGCCGAGATACTTCATCCAGCCCTCCACGGTCATATCCACATGTCCCGTGAGTGGCCAAACAGCAGCATCATGCTTGCCACGAAGGAAGACAGGATGCCCATCAGCATAGAAATGAGCACCCTCGATACGGAAGTCCCTGAAGCAAGGGAGCACCTTGCCAGTATATTGTCGGGACTCACTTTGTACCATACCGACAAGCAGATACTTATCATTATCAAACAAATAAGCATCTTGCTCTTCTGCATCCACTCCCTTTTCTGCTTTGCTTGACAATCTTTCCCAAGAGATTAATTTCTGACCAGCTTTCAACTCTACCTGCTTCAGGGAAATTTCTCCGATGATTCCATTCCAGTTGGTCTGTGTATCCTCAGTATAGGCGTGGCTGGAGCCATACACTTGCTCAGGCACACCACGAGAATTATCCACCACAATATCCAACTGATGCTTGCCGGTTTTCAATTTCGGCAAGATGTATCGCTGAGGAGTGGAGATAAAGTTGCAGGAATCCACAAGGTTTCCATCCACATACACCCAAGTCGGCTTCGTACGCTCCAAGAAAAGCTCCACCGCCGCCTTCTTCCACTGCTTCGGAATCTCGATGGTGCGAGAATAAGTCGCCTTGCCCTTGTAGGCATAGAGGCGAGTAAGATGCGTGGTCTCGGTGGTATCACTAGGTGCAAATCCCAAGTGATTGGTGTCGATGGTACCAGGGAGCATGGCATGCTTCACTTCCTTGGCATCGCCAAGTGTCACGTTCCATTCTCCTGCAAGGGATAGCGACAGAGGTGAGTCGCTTCCCTGTGCCAGCATATCAAGGCTGATGAAGCCAAGGCAAACGATTAGTATTGATTTCTTCATGTTTAGGTTGATAGAGAATTACATCTGATTACTTTGTTTCGGGTGCAAATATAAACAATTTATTTGAAATAGAATCATTTCAAACCATTTTATTTCAAATCGATTGGTTTGAAATGATTTTATTTCATCCTCCTACAATCTCTTTTATTTTATATATCTAACAGCTGCACCACTACCAAAAGGATAATCACTGACATCCTTATTCATATATGGCGAATCAGGACACAAATCGCCTTCAAAGCAACAACGAGGTTTCTTGAAGATACTACCATCTTCTGCTTTGGCAACCCATTCATGTGACTTAACCTTTATGACACATCTAACGACCTTTCTGTACACTCCCAACACATAGTTTACTTTCTGTGCTTTCTCTGCTCCAATAGCCCAATATTTTCGTGTTGACTCATAGACGTCAAACCTTTTATATACTCCTTTAGCTTTTGCTTGATCAAAACTCCGATTCAGGCTTACCAATAGAAGATAGCTTCCATCTTCCACATCAATCTTTGAACAATCATACAAAGCATTTACCTCTTGGATGCTCTTAATGCCCTCATCCCATTGATGGTAACCAGCAACAAGATTTGTCAATTGATTATCATGATTGAATTGAGGATATGTCAGCATATCTATCAAGGACGATTCCACAAGATATGCTTCTTTTTCATCAAGATTGTGGCGCATTATGTAGTATTTTACCTGTCTACCCTCCGAAATTATGTTACGGATGGTCTCAAGTTTCAAACTATGATCGTTTTCTACAAGTGCTGCTTCTGCATGTTGAAACACCCTATCTCCTTTACCTTTTCCTATGTAGAAAATTTTATTATTACGTGGATCGACCAAAGCATAAACATAATATGCTAAGGCTTCTTTTACACTTTGTTTAAACTCCATTCTACAATACTATCATAAATTATTAATATATCTTTTACTTCACCCAATCCAACCAATTCTCTGGCGTAACAATAGCCTTTTCCTTCACATCATACGCCGTAAGGAAAGTATTGGGGAACTGGGTGTTGGCTCGCTTGGGATTCCACTTCATCTCAAAGAGTGAGAATTGACCATCGCATTCCTCTATGTAGTCAATCTCCTGCTGTTGGTTGGTACGCCAGAAATAACTATTCACGTATCGACCACAATATTGATTAGCCTTGATGCGCTCGCTAATGAAGAAGTTTTCCCATAATGCCCCCACGTCTTGACGAAGAGCAAGGGGAGCAAAATTCTGCAAGATGGCATTTCGGATACCATTGTCATAGAAATAGAACTTCTTGGCACGTTTCAGTTCCGTACGAAGATTGCGACTGAAGCCATTCAACTTAAAGATGATATAACACTTCTCCAACAAATCAACATACTTCTCTACCGTCTTATTATCCGTACCCACCGTCTGAGCCAACTCATTATAAGAAACCTCGCTTGTCACTTGCAAGGCCAAAGCCGTAAGAAGTTTGCCCAACAATGCCGGACGACGCACACTCTCCAAATTCAATAAATCCTTGTACAAATAACTATTGGAGAGATTATATAATAAGTCCTTGGCATCCTCTTGATGATTGAAGATATCGGGATAAGAACCAAAAATAAGACGACTTTCCAAGGTTTGCTTCACAGAGAGCAAGCCTTGTGCATTCAACAATTCGCCTGTTGACAAAGGAAAGAGATGATACTCAAACTTTCTCCCTGTCAATGGTTCATTGAGTTTATTTTGGAGTTCAAAAGAGGAAGAGCCTGTCACCAACAACTGAACATCAGGGAAGTTATCAGTGATTCGCTTCAAGGTCATACCGATATTCTCCACCCTCTGAGCCTCATCTATGACAAGAATCTTATTCTGTCCTATCAGCAATTTCAACTCTTGCGTATTCATCGCTGACAGCATCTCTTGCACCTCAGGCTCATCGCAATTCAACTGCAATGCAGATTCCTTACGCCCCTCCAATACCATATTGAAGAGCGTACTCTTACCTACTTGTCTTGCCCCTATCACAATGATTGCCTTGCCAGCAAACATACGAGCCTCGATCACGTCTTGTAATTGTCGTCGTATCATATTATCATTATTATCTTGTTACCTATTCTTAATATGAAAAAGATTGAATTGATATAAGAATATTCGACCGCAAAGATAACAAAAAAAATCCCTAATCCCAAAATTTAGGGTGATTTTTGGGATTATAATCCTAAAATTCATACCTAATTTTGGGATTAGGGCATATTTTAGTTCATATTGCGATAATCGGAAGGGGAGCATCCCACCACCCTTTTGAAGGTGGCAGAGAAGCTTTGCAAGGAATGATAGCCGAGTTTAGGATGAATTTTACTGAAAAAAGGCTACAAATTTGCCATAGGATGAGCAGACACTCTTGCCTGTGTATCTCACGCAATTCTTATAATCTCGGAATATCACCCATGGACAAAAACAAAAAGATGCGACCTTTTCGTACCTTATCTCGTTTTTTTTCATAGATAAGGTGCGAAAAGGTCGCACTTTTAACAATCGATTACACTTTCTACTTCTTCTTTGGACGACGACGTGCCCATCCTTCTTCCTCGAAGTTTGGCTCCTCGCCCTTCAGCTTGAATGGCTTGCCCTGAATCAGCTCACGCCAGTCGCCATTGTCATCATTATAACGAGGCTTCTTGCTGCGAGCCTCGCCACGGCTGCCTCTGCCATTACGATCTGAACGACCGCTGCGAGCATCATCGCCATAACCACGCTTTGCAGAGCGACCACCTCTTTCGGAAGAACGAGAGCCACGGCCACCCTCGCCACGTGCAACTCTGCCGTGTCCTTCCTCGTCGGCATCATTACATCTCACGGTTCTGCCCTTATACTCCGTGCCATTCAGCGCCTTCATCACCTTCTTGGCATCCTGCTCAGGCACCTCGATGTAAGCAAACTTGTTGAGCAAGTCGATATGACCTACCTCCTGTCTGCCCTGCACGTGCTTGTTGAGATATTGCATGATCTCGCCCGGATAGAAGCCATCCGCCTTACCGAGATTGATGAAGAGACGCTTGAATCCAGCCTCAGCCTCATGCTTGCGACGACCATTGGATACTCTACCTCTGCCCTCAGCACCACGCTTGCCACGTCCGCTCTCTGGCTTCACAATCTCAGGAGCATTCTTATAATAATCGAGGAACTTACCGAAGGTGATGGTTACCATCTTCTTGATGATATCCTCCTTGTCGATGTAGTCAAACTGGCGGTTGATTTCCTCCATATATGGCGCAATCTGCTCCTCATCCACATCGGTCTTCATGATGTCGTCCATCGTCTTGAAGAGCTGCTTCTTGCAAATCTCCTCTGGTGAAGGCAATATGCCATCCACGAAGTCCTTGCCTATCTGCTTCTCTATCTGACGAACCTTGAACTTCTCACGGGTATGGATGATGGAGATGGATGTACCCTTCTTGCCGGCACGACCGGTACGACCGCTTCGGTGGGTATAGCTCTCGATGTCATCAGGCAAACCATAGTTGATGACGTGAGTCAAATCATCCACGTCCAATCCACGAGCTGCCACGTCGGTAGCCACGAGGAACTGTACGGTATGCTGGCGGAACTTCTGCATGGTGAGGTCACGCTGCTGCTGACTCAAGTCGCCATGCAGAGCCTCAGCATTGTAACCATCCTTGATGAGCTTGTCGGCGATGTCCTGTGTCTCCAACTTGGTGCGGCAGAAGATAATCGCAAAGATGCGTGGATAATAATCGACGATGCGCTTTAGGGCGAGATACTTGTCCTTGGCATTCACAAGATAGTAGATGTGATTCACATGCTCGGCACCCTCGTTACGAGAACCTACCACGATTTCCTTGTGGTCGTGCAGATAGTTGAGGGCAATCTTCTCAATCTCCTTACTCATGGTAGCAGAGAAGAGCAATGTGTTTCTATCCTCTGGCACACTCTCGAAGATGGCATTGATGCTCTCCGAGAAACCCATGTTGAGCATCTCGTCAGCCTCATCCAGCACCACGTTGTTCACCTGGTCGAGCTGAGCCACGCCACGATTGATCAAGTCGAGCAATCGCCCCGGTGTGGCAACGATAATCTGCACACCATGCTTCAGGGTGCGAATCTGCGAGCCGATGTCGGTACCACCATATACAGCGGCGATGTGCATACCGTCGATGTACTTGGCGAAACTATTCAAGTCGTCGGCTATCTGGAGGCAAAGCTCACGAGTAGGACTGAGGATAACTGCCTGGGTATCCTTGCGAGAGGCATCTGTCTTCTGGAGCAAAGGCAAGCCGTATGCGGCTGTCTTACCCGTACCCGTCTGCGCCAACGCAATGACATCATTCTTATTACCAAGCAAATAGGGAATTACTTCTTCCTGAACTGGCATTGGATTCTCAAATCCAAGCTCTTCGATGGCACGGCGAATCTCTTCGCTCACGCCCAATTCTTCAAATGTCTTCAATCTTTTAAAACCTTAATTCATGTAATCAAAAACGGAAGGCCGAATTCACCCTCCCAGCCATAAATTAGGGTGCAAAATCCTTCCAAAACGCTTGCGGCAATCATACACCTTTTATTAAGATTGCCTAAATTCGGGTGCAAAGTTACGATTTTTTATCCAAATTCTTGCATTTTTTCGGGGAGAAATCATTACCTTTGCATTTATTATAGGTCTTTTTGACCCAAAACTATCATAATCAAGTGGCATTTCAGCTTTAGTGTGCTGTCGAGGCAACTAGACAACCGATGCCACCACCAACTGAAATAACAAACAATCGAACTATATGAAAAAAGTAATTTTCACTCAAGAGTGGATGGCAATGCATCCATACGAAAAACCTGATGAAGTAGATCAGTACTATACCGAACTGTCAAACGCAATATACCATGCCTTAGACGAGGCTTGTTTCACCCATAACTTCAAGAATGTAGAGGATGCCAAGCAGCTCGCCCTCTCCATCGCTGGATATTTCGAGGACACGCTCTCTAGCACAGGCATTTGGAAGGCATTTACTTCTGAGTGCGTGAAGCGTTATGGTTGCCACATCCCTTTCTATGAGAACGAGGCGCAATACATCAACAGTGCGCTCACGGGCAATGATGCCGCATACGAAGAAGACGAGATCAACTTCGCCGACATCAAGTTCCTCCTCTGGCATCACTATCAGCAGAGTGCTGGCGTACGGGAGGCTGTGCCTTTCCTCTTCGGCACCTTGGAGGTAGCTGCCAAAATCGTGTATGACCTCCTCAACAAGGAGTATGAGACGGCACCTGAGAACGAGCGTATGCACGACTTCTTGTGCGAATATGATGACAAGATGGGAAAGGACATGCTGGAAGTTTCTCGCCGAGACATCTTGGCATGGTTTCACTATGGTTGCTACTTCAACCTAGGCAATCAAAGACGACTCCAGTTCACCTTGCAGCAGATGGCAAACTCGCCTCAGGGTCTCAACGAGCAGATGGCATACGCCGTGCAAATGGACATGACCATCACCCTGCACAACAATCTCTTGTCGCTCACCTCCTACGAGTGGCTTCAGAAGATTTGCGAGAAACATCCATCCCACGCTTATTGGGAGGACGAGGACTTCAAGAAACTTGTGGCAGATGCCGAGAAGGAAAGAGCAGTTGACCACGAGCAAGCCATCAAGGACTACAACTTGCTCAAGGCAAAGGGATACGGCGACAAGTTCGTCTTCCTGGAAGACAACAAGACGCTCAAGGAGTTCTTCAAGGAGATCGGTTATGAGTTGCCTGCCAACATCCACTTGCCTCAGAAGTACGAGAAGGGCATCATCGTATGTGGCAGTCCTTACACGGGCATCAACGTCACCTACATGCAAGCCCACAACATCGCTTCCCCAGAGAATCCATATTACAATGCCGATAGGGCGGCAGACGACTGCTTCGGAATCATCAGCGGCAATGGACGGCCATTCCCATACGAGATTGTCTGCAAGTTGATAGACAGCAACATGCTCCCTGATGCCAACATCTTCACCAGCAAGTATGTGAAGAAGGATGGCTTGCGCATCACGCAGGCTTTTATCCAGTTCCTCGCCGACTACTATCTCTTGGGCAGAAAGGACAAGGACTTGTCGCCTGAAGAATTGTGGTAAAGATTGATTTCGTATATTCAAAAAGTTCACTACGCTAACGGCATTTTTTAAGGGGTTAGCGTAGTAGACTTTTGATATTTAAGAGAAGAAAAAGCGGAAAATCAGCTGTTAACCCCAGCTGTTCTTCCGCTCTTCTTTATTATAAATGTTGACAGACATTCTTTTGCTGTCTTCAAACAATATTAAAGAGCTATCAGCTTGCAACAATTATTAAATATACGTAATTTTCCATATAAATATGTAATAAAATACACATCCATCATCATTTTTAGTAATTTCGCAGTTAGTAATTCTAAAATCACTAGTTATGAAATTCGTAGATAGAATCAAGGAACAAGCTGTTTTACAGACAGCTTTGGAGTCTAAAGCGTCAAACTTCATCGTGATATACGGACGAAGGAGACTTGGGAAATCAACTCTCATCAGAAGAGTGTTGAAGGATGGAGACATTTACTTTGAAGCCAACCTAAGCGAGAAGACTACCCAACTAAGTCTGTTGGCACGCACCATAGGCACGGAATATCCGGGCTTTGACAGCCCTGTGTATTCTTCCTGGGAAGACATCATCATAGCTTTCAACTACCGTTGCAAGGAAAACGCAACACTTGTCTTGGACGAGTTCCCATATCTTGTTCAGAAAGATCCAGCCTTACCTTCTAATCTACAACGAATCCTCGACTTGCGTCTTGCTGGAATAGATAAATTGCGCTGTAACATCATCATCTGCGGCTCTTCGCAAAGAATGATGCACGGACTCTTACTAGGCTCAGAACCTCTTTATGGCAGAGCTGACCGCATTTTCCCCCTGCGCCCGGTTAGGTTGCCTTGGTGGCAAGAAATCATCAACACCTCAGCCAAGGAACTTGTGGAAGAGTACTCTATATGGGGAGGAGTGCCCCAGTACTGGAGCCAACGAGAAAGATTCGGCTCTTTGGAAGAAGCCGTCCAGGAACTGATATTAGACGAAATGGGAAATCTCTATGACGAGCCTACCCGTCTGTTTATGGATGAGGTATCAGATATCGCACCTTATTCGTCAATTATGCTTGCAGTGGGCAGTGGAAAGCAGAAGTATTCCAGCATTTCCGATGCTCTTGGCAAGACTACGGCAGAACTTGCCAAACCGATGAAAATTCTGACAGAAATGGCTTTCCTCAGAAAGGAAGTACCATTTGGCGAAAATCCGCTGAAGACCAAGAAGATTCTTTATCGGATAGATGACCCATTCATGGCGTTCTACTACAGATTCATCGAGCCAAACAAGTCTATGATTGCCTTGGGTCGTGGCAACATTGCAAGGAAATTCATCAATGACGGATTCACCGGTCATGTGGCTGAGGTTTGGGAAAGACTGTGCCAGATGGCTGTCTGTGGTAGCGACATAGAAGGTCACACATGGGGTGAAGCCTCACGCTGGTGGGGCAAGGTTCCCATCTTTGAAGAAGGAAAGAGAACCCCTGTCGGCAACGAGGAACTTGAATTTGATGTCGTTGCAGAAGACCTTTTTGACAAGAACACAATACTTGTAGGAGAATGTAAATGGACAGCCCCTGATTATGCGGACCGGCTCTTGGAAAAGCTGAAGAGAAAGGTGGCTCTCGCCCCATTTGCTCAGGGAAAGAATGTAATATACCTCCTTTTCCTAAGAGAAAGGCCATTACCGGGTCCTCAGCCTTGCAAGGTAATATTGCCAGATGAAGTGGCAAGTTTGCTGCATCATTGAGCTAATCTAAATTATGTTCCGTAAGGTAATGATTAAAACTTGGTTGCACTGAGGATGAAATGAAAAAGGGGCACGATTACTCGTGCCCCAATGAAAGCTTCTGTTAGTAAGCCTTCAAACTGAATAACAGCATTAAGGCCACCAACAAAAGAACCTTAATCCACGTTGACTTTTTCATTGTCTTCGCTTTTTAGGGTTAGTTTAAAATAGGTCTTCACCTGCTTACAGAATCTAATTACAGAGTGCCTAGTAAGCCACAGCACTCCCATATAGCATCTCTAAGATGCTTGTTGTCATTTATTGAACAACAACTTTCTTCACACTACCATCGCTATACTTCACGATGTTCAAGCCCTTGGCTGGAACAGACAATCGCTGACCATTCACGGAATAACGAGAGACCTCCTTGGCATCGGAAGCGGTGGTTACATTGTCGATGTCAGTCGCATCAAATTCCTCGATATTCTCAAAATAGCCAAATACCGAAAGCCAATAATCATCATAAGTTCCTTTTGGAACATAAATAGTACATTTGGCATCACATCCTTAAAACATATCGCTCCCATTTAGCAAATTCTCTGCATAGGTATAAATATTTAGTCTATATTCCATTGCATATCTGGATCACCTTCATACCACGTCGTATCATTCTCATAAAAATCTGCTTCATTACCATAACTGCATTCTTTTTTATATTCTTCCATTTTTTCCAATTCTCTACATATGAATTCTGTAGATAAACTATTTTCTTTTTCTATTTTATTTAATCTCGTTATAAGTCTTTTCTCACTATTATATTTTTGTTTTAGCTCTTCAATAACATGAGGTTCTATATACAAAGAATGTTTTTGCAACAATTCTATAATAAAAGAACTATTAAACAGGGCTAAATTCTCAAACTTTTTATTACTATTATAACATTCAAGAAACTCTGGACTAAAATAATTATAAAATGCAAATAAAGGTGTTAATTCGTCAGTAACATTTTCTATGACTCTATAGCTTACAGCTAGACTTAATGCTTTTTGAATCTTTTTCTGATATTCGTTGTCTACATAAAAATCTTGTATAAATTTTTCGAAATTTAAAAGATACAAATAACCAGATTCTATCAATTCTACGATTTTCTCTGGATGTTTCTCCAACATCCATAATATATTCATCCCCGTATATTTTCCTTGTGAAATCGTATAAAAAATACCAGATGTAATATTACATCCAAAAATACTAACTCGAGTTCTAAATTCAGATGAATATTCTTGCAAATCCACTACGACATATGGTGTTGGCTTATTGAAAAACAACGAGAAAGCTGCAGTTTTATCTTCTCTATAATAGTTTTTTCCAAACAAATTACACTCTCTAAATCTACAAAAGCTGAAATAACTAGCCGTATAGATTACCTTTTTGCTATAAAAAGGTAATGGAACAAACATCCTTACATCATAGAACCTCCTATCTAACGGGGCAAAGCTCCCCCAAACTTTCTTCGTATATATTTTACCTGCCTTACCCTTCTCTAAAGACGGTTCAGAAGTTAGCTGTGAGGAAACCAATTTATTACAAAAAGAAATTTCATCTTGTATTATTCGAATATTAAGAAAACCGTTTGATGAGTTTGTGAGAGAATTTTCTCCATCAGCATGTATCAAATACTCTTTTGCCTTTAAATCAAATATCCCATATTTCGTAGCATATACGGTTTTTTTTGTTTCTTCATCAAGTCTTGTACTATAATAATCCATATCAGAAACCATATCATCAAAATCAGAAATAGACTCCATATACGTATCATGAGGATTTACAATATCTTCAAATTCACTTTTAAAAAATAGATACCTATTATTGAAAGAAAAATTTGTTACCCCATTCAAAATTCCAGAATAAATCTCTTCAATTTGAAAATTCTCGCAAATTTTGTACAAACTCCCCTCTCTTTCACGTTCAAAATGTGAAGAGACAACATATTCGGTATAATCAAATTTTAATCCCAATACATTATTGAAAAAAGCATCTAATTCCACATTATCATTTTCCGTTGAAAATGTAAATATTCTTTTAATATCGATCGGCTCTATTTTATCAAAACTAGTCACTTCATGTGCATTGCCGTTTCTTTGGTTCAAGTTCAAAAAAGCACCTTTCTTGTTTATTACGTAAGAAGCTGTTAATCCCACTTCTCCTCTTTCCTTTAACTTTTCTTGATTGACACGTAAATATACACAAGAATATCCATTAATAAACTTACCAAAGGCTATCTGGCAATAAGAGATTTGCTTCTTAACCTCTTCAATCTGCACAGGAGACAGGACATCTGTATACTCTAATATTTCCATATAAGTTACCTTTTGAATTCTTTACATATTATATTTATTCTCCCGAGAGCATCTACCGTTACATAGTCTTTGACATGAATTTGAAAACTGCCAGGTTTCAGCTCGTCAAGAACTAAGCGTAGTAAACGTACTTTATATTATGTCATGATACACCAACCCTCCCAAGTCCTCATCTCAACCATCTCCCCTTTAAAAAAGAAGAAAAGCTTCAACTCGGCGTGAGCGAATGGGTATCTGCGTGCAAAGGTAATGAAAATAATCGGAAAGTCGTATCATTTCCGATTATTTTTTCAAGAAACATAAAGATTCTGTTGTGTGAAGGCACACAAACAGCCACAAAAGCCCTTTATCTATTCTACTTTGAACAAATCATCCAACACCACCTCGTTCTGAATGTTTTGCCAACCAGCATTATGCTCCACACCATACGAAGTTATCATCGTCAGATGGAGGGTCTTCTTCGTTCCTGTTGCTTGCTTGAACAACTCCCTGCGCTTGATTAACCAAGCCGCATAATCGGGAATAATGGAATAAGTACACAAGTAAAAATACAAAAGTCTACTACGCTAACCCCTTAAAAAATGGCGTTAGCGTAGTAGACTTTTGATATTTAAGAGGAGAAGGTACAGAAAAACAGCTGTTAACAGTTAACTCTGTTAACCCCTATTTCAGATTCTTATCCAGAAACTCCAGCATTTTCTCCTGCGCTTTCAATCCGCAGGAATGAGGAATATCCCAAAGCTCCGTATCCAGCAGATTATCTGCCCCCTGACTCTTCCAAACCTTGTGCATTTCAGCGAAAGCATCCTTTACGCCGGGCACTGGGAAAAGCTTGTCTTTTGTGCCATTGATGAAGAGCATCGGTTTCGGACAGGCGAGGGAAGCGATATGGGGATAGTCGAGATACTGGCGCAATCCAGGAAAGCAATTCGCAAAACCACCATTCTCCTTTCTGCCAAAACGTCTGGTAAGCTGAGCATCGGTGGTAATCATCCAGCAGATGGAAGCACCCACCCTGATTCTATCCGATAAGGCAGAGAGCATCCACGAGCGATAGGCTCCCATCGAACAGCCCACGCATCCGATACGCTTCGCATCCACCATCGGCAGGGAAGCCAAGAAATCGGTACTGGCCATATCGTCGTAAGTCATGAAGGCAGAGAGGTCACGACCGAGCATCATCATATTGCCTGCGATGAGGTCGTATTTCTTTCTATCCACTCCCTCCTTGCGTCCTCGCTCACCCCACATCGGAGCGTCCATCGAGAACACCACATAGCCGTGCTTCGCCAAGTAATCGCCTAGGTACTGTCCCTCGTAGAGTAGCTTCACCCAGGCATCGGCATCCTCCAAGACTTCCTGTGCGATGGCTTTCTCTTTATCCGAGATACTATCCAAGACTGCATTCTTGGCAGACAACACTCCAAATGGTCGAATCATCTTTTCCTTTCCGATGAAGAGATGAGCGCCATGGTCGTGAAGGAGATTCACGGCAGGATATTTTCCTCTTTCATCCGGAATCAAGAGATAAGCCGTGATACGAGAATAGGCATTGATATTGAAGGCGATTTTCTGCGCCTTGTATCCGTCTCGCTGCTCCTCTTCGAGTACTTGCATATCCCAAGAGGCAGCAGCTTTCGGCGGTGTCATCATGCACTCGAACACCTTGTCTCTCGCCATCTTCTTCCATTTCGAGAAGTTCTTGATCGGGCTATTGCCCCATGCCATCGGATAGGTGAGTTCTTGCTTCAGTTGCTCCACGTAGGTAGGAATCTCTCCCTCCCACTCGTAAGCCTCCCGCTTCTGCACTTTCTGCTTCTGAGGAGATTGGGAAGAAGTGGCTGATTGGGCACTTACTCCCGCCGATGACCATGGCAAAGAGAAGAACAGCAACGCTGCAATCTTATAAGCCATATTCCGTTTCATATCATTGTGTTTGATAAGATTCATCATCGTTTGTTTAATAAGATTAGTTTCTAAGAAACGCCATGATGAGCGTTTCCATCGTGCAAAATTAATAAATTATCAGCAATAGATGAAGTTTTTCTCAACATTTTTGCGTAACTTTGCAAAAGATAAGACAGAATGCCTCCATCGCCATACGACAGAGGCTCTATCAGAAAGAGAATGTTCCATTTTAATGAAGAGATTAACAGTATGAAAATAGCAGTATTTTGTTCAGCAAACAGAAATATCGACCCAGACTTCTTCGCCATGACCGAGGAGTTGGGCAAGTGGATGGGTGAGAATGGCCATGATGTCGTGTTTGGCGGATGCAACATGGGATTGATGGACTGCATCGGCAAGGCTGTGAAGGCAAATGGCGGCAGAACCATCGGTGTGGTTCCTACGCTTGTAGAGCGAGGAGGCAGAACCTTCCCTGACCTCGATGTGGAGATTCCATGCGACAACCTCAGCGACCGCAAGGACCTCTTGCTTGCCCAGAGCGACATCGTCGTAGCCTTGCCTGGTGGCATTGGTACGCTCGATGAAATCTTCACCGTTGCCGCCTCCCATACCATCGGCTATCATCACAAGATGGTCATCCTCTACAATATGAAGGGCTTCTGGAACTCTACCATCGCCTTGCTCAATGACATGCAGCAGAAAGGCATGATTCGTGGCGAATGGCACGACTATATTGAGGTTGTGAACAATTTGGAGGAACTAAAGACTATGATTGGGAAAGCATAACGAGAACATTCATCGCGAAATTATTCTCGATACTTTTACAGAACAAGCGGAAAACAAACTGTTACAACTGTTGCACCAGCTAGTCTTCCGCTCTTTCTTTTTGACATCAATGTATATCAGCCAAAAGTAATTCGCCACAATTGCCTTTTACTTCTTCGAATATTTCTCTACATCTTGATTCCTTCATTTTATTTTTCACTCCTACTGCAATCATATCAGCAATAGAAGGACGACCTGTGCCATTCACCGATGTGGCATGCTCACCATTGTACCCCTCCGTACAACGAGTGAGGTCATACGCAGGAGCCAAATGCCAATGCCATTTCTTATCATCTCCCTTAGTCACAAAGAAACTGAAATTTTTGCAATGGTCATCCTTATTCTCTGCTAGATAATTGAACACCATACGGCGATACATCTCCTCTACATCTGCTAGACTCTGCGTGAGATAACCAGTAAGGGCGAGAAGATTTACATAGTCGAGCACAGGATTGGAGAGCGACACAGAGAGCAAGCCACCCGACGTAGCCGTATGGATTCTCTCACCATCCATCGAAATATCAAAACGGCGACTGGCAAAATATCTGTCGTTCATCAACTTGAAATCAGGTACAGAAATTCCGCACTTCCTCGCCACCTCATTATAATGATATTCTTGCTTACCCATATCTTGTGGGTCGTAAGTATGCCGAAACTTCACGAGCCAATGTCCATCAGCATCCGAGAAGATTGCTTTCGGGCAACAACCGCCGCTATTTCCACTATTATATAAGAGTAGAGAAGCATCTTGGTCTTGCTGCTCCTTGAGCACTTCGAGAGCCTTCTCTTGCAGCAAGTCAAAATCATCCAGTTCCTGCCCTTGTTGTAATGTCGTCTCAGGATGAAAGGTCAAGGCACCCATGCCTCCACTTCCCACCAAACTCAAACGGTCGAGTGCCGACAAATCAAAGTCATTGATACCCTCCTTAGCCAACGCTTTATGCAACAAGTAACGTCCATAACCATCTGGCAGACTGTCCTCAAAGATTCCAAAGTTGCCCCCAAAAGGATTGGACTTGGCAAGAAACACGCCAAGTTTCAACGGCAATTCCAAGGGAGAAATGCTAAATCCATCTGCCAGCCAATTCTTGTCATATTCAAAGGCACACAACTTGTTATCGGCAGACAAAGAGAGTATGCCGACATTCATTTGATGATATTTCACTTGAAGAGTATCTATCCTTTTCATCCTTTATAAGCCTTTTTCTTGTTGGTATTGCGTCTGATTTGTTGGAGTTCCTCCATCGTGGAGTATTTCGGTTGGGAGAAGATGTTCTTGATCTCTGCGGTATATTGCAAAGCCATGGCGATGCCTATCAGATTCTTAAGAGAGATAAGTCCTTTCTGCTCAAATCGCACGATATTGCTGACTGCCACACCCGACTTATCTGCCACTTCCTCTCGTGTCAGATTCTTCTCAATGCGCCGTTTCCGGAAGTCACTTGCCATCTCCTTGGCGATCTCATCAGGATTGTCATGGAGATAGTTTTCTAATATTGATAATATATTGTTATTTTCTTGCATAATTCTATAGATTCTGATAATATTTTATCGGTTGCAAAGATACGATTTTTTATTGAAACGGAGAGAAATCAAAGAGAAAAATGTGCGTTCCACTTCCAAATCTCGATTTTTTAAAACACATTTGGAAGTTTTAAAAACTTTCTTGAGAAAGAACGGAAAAACAACTGTTACACTGTTACAACTGTTGCAGAACCACAAATAAGGCACGGATTACGCAGGACATTCTATTTGAGATTCTCCATCATAGCAATTACTTCATATAATTTTGAAGCTTAAGCTTTATGATGCACCCCCATAAATCCGTGTAACCAGCGTAATCCGTGCCTAAAAGTCATAAAATATCTGTGTCCAAATTCATTAACCGAGCAGCTTCTCCGCCATCGCCTTACCCAATGCCTCGCATTGCGCCTTGACCTCTGGCGTAATCGCCTGCTTCATATCCACAGGCTCACCCACAGCCTCGTAGTGCAATCTGGTGTCGTTCCACTCCTGGATCTTTGCTACCGCCTTGCTTGCCCAGCAGTGAGAGCCATACCAACCTAGGAGGTGGTTCTTGATGTCCTTGTTGGCAAGCTCGGAGAGGAGGACTTCCATCTCGTGATAAAGACCGGCATTGTAGGTAGGAGCACCCACAATCAAGCCCTTATAACGGAAGATGTCACGGAGGATGTAGCTGTGATGCGTCTTCGAGATATTATACATCACGATGTTCTTTACGCCAGCCTTGCTTGCCGCACGGGCAATGATTTCAGCCATGCGCTCGGTGTTGCCATACATCGTGCCATAGCAGATGACGAGGCCTGGCTCCGTCTCATACTTCGACATCTTATCATACATGCCGATAACCTTCTCGATATGCTCATGCCATACTGGTCCGTGGGTAGAGCAGATGTAATCCAACTCCACGCCAGCCAACTTCTTCAAAGCATTCTGCACAGGCACGCCATACTTGCCCACGATATTGGAGTAATAGCGCACCATCTCCAACCAGAAGGTCTCGCAGTTGATTTCTGTATCAATGATGCCACCATTCAAGGCTCCGAAGCATCCGAAGGCATCGCCTGAGAAGAGCACCTTGTGAGCAGCATCGAGCGTCACCATCGTCTCTGGCCAGTGAACCATTGGGATGAGGACGAAGCTCAGCTCATGGTTGCCTAGGTTCAAGGTCTCACCATTCTTCACCTCCACCACATCGTCGGTTACGCCATAGAAGCCCTGGAGCATACCGAGCGTCTTCTTGTTGCCCACAATCTTGATGTTAGGATAATACTTCTTGATGAGGGCGATGGATCCACTGTGGTCGGGTTCCATGTGGTTGATGATGAGGTAGTCGATAGGACGGTCGCCGATGACCTCGTGGATGTTCTCCAAGAACTGGGTGAAGAAGTCCACCTCCACGGTATCCACCAGTGCCACCTTGTCGTCGTCGATGATATAAGAGTTGTAGCTCACTCCGTTAGGCAAAGGCCAGAGGCCCTCGAAACGATGCTTGTTGCGATCGTTCACGCCTACATAATAAATCTTGTTTGTAATCTCAGTCATAGTTACTTCTATAAATTCCCATCTATTTATTTCAATTCTTTTTTCTTCTTCTCTCCGAATTCCTTCGACACATAGTTGTAGATGTCCTTGCAGCACTCGCTGGAGAACTGCTGTGCCGATGCCAGCAGGCTATCCCATTGCGCCTCGGTCAGTCCTCGGTCGATGTCCTCACGGGTGATGCCGTCCTTGATCAATCCGAACACGAAACCAGCATTGAAGTTGTCGCCTGCGCCAATGGTGCTCACCGTCCGGGTCTTCTCCGAAGGATAGCTCTTGGCAAATCCATTCTCAGCACGAACCTCCACTGGCTCTGCGCCCTGGGTGCAGATAAACTTCTTGCAGTAGAAGCTGATCTCGGCATTATACACCTTGTCAGCCTCAGGCTTCTTGTAGAGGATGCCGAAGTCCTCATGGCTGCCACGCACGAAGTCGGCAAACTCCAGGTTCTCTATCAGATTAGGCGTAATCTTCATGATGTCGTTCTGATGAGAAGCACGGAAGTTGACGTCATAATAGAGGATGGCTCCATGCTCCTTGGCATACTCCAGAAAGCCTGCCACCTGTGGACGAACCACTGGGTTGAGGGCGAAGAAGGAGCCGAAGAGCACGATGTCGTTCGGTTGGATGTCGGGAGTGGCAAACTCCAGTTGATCGTGCGGATGATCCTTGTAGAAGATGTAGTCGGCATTGTTGTTGTCATCAAGGAAAGCCAACGACAGAGGCGACTTCGAATCGGGGAAGATGCTCACGTTGTCAGCATCCACGCCATTGTCTCTCAAAAACTGAATCACGTATTCTCCGATGCGGTCGTTGCCTGCCTCACTGATGAAGGAGGCGTTGACGCCCGAACGTCCCAACGAGACGAGGGCATTGAATGACGAGCCGCCCGGTACAGCCTCTATCGGCTTGCCGCCCTTGAAGATGATGTCAAGCACGGTTTCTCCTATTCCTATTACCTTGCGCATTTGTTTATCTGATGTTTCTTATTTTATCGTTTATCACTTTCTATTTTATTTCCAAAACAAGGAGATGATTTTCTCATTAGCATAGAGAAAGGCAATTCCTCTTAATAGGGAGCAAAGATAGCAGAATTCTGTGACAACACAAAAAGAAAGCCTCATTTTTTATCTTTTTTACAAAATGAAGAGAGAGGAAAGGAACTTAAGATAAAGAAAGCGATGTAAAAACTTCCGTATTTGTTCAACGCTCTGAACAAATTTCTCATTTTTGGTTGCTATCTAAACAAATAGTTGTACCTTTGCCTAAAAATATTGAAAAGATGAAATACAATACATATACACTCGACAATGGACTCCGCATCATCCACTTGCCTTCCGACAGCAAGGTGGTATATTGCGGCTATCAGATCAACGCTGGCACTAGGGACGAGGAGCCGGGCGAAGAGGGATTGGCTCACTTCTGCGAGCACGTCACCTTCAAGGGCACCGAGCGACGCAAGGCTTGGCATATCCTCAACTGCCTGGAGAGCGTGGGAGGCGACCTCAACGCCTACACCAACAAGGAGGGAACGGTATATTATGCTGCCATCCTGAAGGAGCATATCGCCAGAGCCGTGGACCTCCTCTCCGACATCGTCTTCCACTCCACCTATCCCCAACAGGAGATAGACAAGGAGGTGGAGGTCATCTGCGATGAAATCGAGAGCTACAACGACTCGCCAGCTGAATTGATATACGATGAGTTTGAGAACATCCTCTTCAAGGGAAATTCCCTGGGGCACAACATCTTGGGTACTGCGGAACAAGTGCGCCAGTTCACGACCGAGGATGCCTTGCGATTCACCCGAAAGCTCTATCGCCCCGACAACGCCGTGTTCTTCGCCTACGGCGACATCGACTTCAAGAAGCTGGTGACGCTCTTGAAAAGGAGCGTGGGAAGTGAAGAGTTAAGAGTGAAGAACGAAGAATTCAATAGCCGTGAAGAAGAAAGGATGAAGGGTGAAGAATCCAATTCCCCCAAAGGGCAAACCATCGTGATGGAGAAACATACCCATCAAGCCCACGTGATGATAGGCACCCAGGCCTACGATGTGCATGACGACCGCCGCATGCCGCTCTATCTCCTGAACAACATCCTCGGCGGTCCCGGCATGAATGCCAAGCTCAACCTCGCCCTCCGTGAGCACAACGGACTCGTATATACCGTGGAGAGCACGATGGTGGCTTATGGCGACACGGGCACTTGGAGCATCTATTTCGGTTGTGACGAGCACGATGTGAAGCGCTGCCTCCGCTTGGTACGCAAGGAGTTGGATAAGTTTATGGAGAAGCCTCTCTCCGATGCCCAACTGCGTGCTGCCAAGAAACAGATCAAGGGACAGATAGGCGTGGCTTGCGACAACCGAGAGAACTTCGCCCTCGACTTCGGCAAGAGCTTCCTTCACTATGGCTGGGAGAAGAACGTGGACCGCCTCTATGAGCAAGTGGATGAAATCACTACCCAGCAGATACAATCCGTCGCCCAGGAGCTATTCGATGAGCATCGTCTCACCACGCTGATATTCAAGTAAAGCTAAATCGAACTGTTACACTGTTACAGTGTTACACGAAGCTATGAAAGAATGGAGAAGGGAAGAGAGGGTGAGGAAGCGAGCGACAAAAAGCAATAATACGCAAAGAAGGCAATCGCTGGGGGATATGGAATCCCTTGGCGACTGCCTTCTCGTATATTACCTATTGAATTAAAAACTGTTTCTTCAATTTTACTTGCCCATGCACAACTTGTTGTTGACTGATACTGCCTGGGCGATACATGCTGCTACTACAGCGAAAACCATTCCTAATACTAACATAACTTGTTCCTTTCTCTAATTATTAAATCTGTTATCCTTAAATCTTTTTCCTTGTATATCGTAAGCCTCAGCGAGGAGACACAAGCCTCAACACGTAGAAGCCGACTTTATTTCCTTGCCCCTTCCAGGGCCTCTATGCTTTCTCTTCCGAGAAGCCTTGCAGCTTATTTGCAAGCGTTGATTCCGAGGTTTATACCTGCGAAAGCGATCACTGCAAATGCTACAACTGCTACTGTCATTATCCCAAATGTCATCATAATCTTTTTCCTTTCTTTTAATACCTAATCAATCTTTTCAGTTACCTGAATCAATCTTTTCAGTTATCCTTTTTACTAATCTTTTATCCTTACTTTCTTTATTTCGAGTGCAAAGGTAACGCTTTTTGTGTGCGCACACAAATAATTTAAGAACTTTCTTTCGATAAAGCCTCATTTCTTGATGAAGGTCAAGAAAAAGGGGGAATGCCATGCAAGCACTCCCCCTTCCTTTATCTTATGCCGCCATTGGCATAGTGTCCATACTTGATTTATGCTGCCATTGGCGTGCCGTAGTGTCCACGCTTCGCCCACATCGCCAGCAGAGCACCATCGCCTTGCGATAACCATTCGCCAAAGCTCGCTTGGCAAACTCGGCATAAGCCTTGTTGTCGGCTAGCTGGGCGGTCTCCATGATCTCGCCTTCAAGTCGCTCTGCCAACTGGCGTGCCTTCTTGCAATCCACTTTGGTTCACCTTGCTGGCGCTCTCCACGGTGGCGAAAGCCTTCTGCTCGTCCTCGCCAAAGGTGAGGATGACCTCCTTGATCCAAGTCGCCTCGCTATTGCAGATGTAGCGCAAGAGACAAGCCTGGCGAGTCAGCTCCTTGTAGGAGTCGAGACTGTAACTGTAGATGGCACCTTTGTTGGCATTACGACTTGGGTTCATTGCGATGACGGAGCCGCTGAGCTGCTTGCAGTCATCAAAAGATTGTAACTGTAACATAATATTAATTTGTTTAGTGTTTTAATAAGCTCTTTTTGCAGAGCTTGATTGCCAATGTGGTTAATCGGTTGCAAAAGTAATCAAAATAATCCAAACCGCAAAATTTCGCCTTGCGCTTAGAGCCCATTTAACATTTGGCTCTTTTCAAAAAAAACAACTGTTACACTTTCGATTCTCAGCTAGCGAAAATACGATTTACGAGCCAGAAAACTATGAGTTGCGAACGGCAAAACTACGAGTTAGATTATTTAACACTTCATTTTGTCTATTATTCGGAAAATCTTCATACTTTTGTAACTGAGTACTAACGTAAAAATGAGATGTTTTATGAACAAGATAACAGATAATCTTGCAGATCAGACATTAGTTTCTGTATGTATGGCCACATATAATGGTGGCAAATATATCCGTGAGCAAGTGGATTCCATCTTGAATCAAGAGTTCAAGGAAAATCCAAATGTGGAATTGGAACTCGTGGTGAGCGATGACGGCTCCACCGATGACACCATTCAAATATTGGAGGCTTATCATGACCCTAGAATGGACGGGCACTCATAACGTATCAAGTTTTACCCACAACAATAGTCAACCACCATTTTTCGTGAAATGCTTATTCCGACTAAACACCTACCTTTCCGTCATTTGGCGGAGTATCGTGAGATAAAAATGTAACACTGTAACAGTGTAATAGTTGTTTTCTATCATCACATTACAGAATGAGGCGGTATTCCTAGAGATGGAATATCGCCTCATTGCCCTCATTGAAGAGGAGGTCGAGGATGCTCATATTGGGCAGGAAGCCGTGCTTCTGCTCATACACCTGATAATATCGCTTCGGTGTGAAATCGGGGTCAGGAAGCGGCTTCTTCGGACGAATCGCATCACGGAAGTCCACGACATCAAAGTGTTGAGTGTTCTTCGGGAAGTACTCATCCGTCACCTTCACGTTCGGACGAATGTCGAGGAGCTCTATCATCTTCTCCATGATTTCCATGTTGAAGTCGAAGAGAAAATCGTATTTCTTCTCATAGAAAGGGCGGATGTCGTCCTGGTAATACTCGAAGAAAGGACTCTCGCCGTATGCCGAGAGGAGGGCATTCCAATGCACGTGTCGCCAGTTGGCATGGTCGGAGATACGGATGTCCTTCATCGCCATCGACGTGTCGTGGTTGGTGGGGATGGTGAGGGAGAGAGGTCCATTCGTGGTGGCGATAATCATACGGTTGCGATACGTCTGCTTGATAAAGCTCTCATGACGCTCTATCAAGCACTCGTCGTAGCGGTTCAGCTTCTGATACCACTGCACAGGACCAAAATAGGTGGAAGAAAGTAATGCAGTCAAAATTAAATTATTAATTATAATGAATAAATAATAAATGAGCGCATTCTAAGCCAGAGTATTCTTCACTTAGAATATCTTATACGCCTTGCCCACTATCTGATGCTTGTGGACAAGCGTCTCGCCCCCTGCCGTCTTGACGAGGTAGTAGCGGCAATCCTTGCAGCCACAACGCTCACAGCAGATGGTAGGGATGATGTACTGGCTCTTGCCCAATCGGATGGTGTCGCCTGGCAAGCGCACGATGCGACCGATGAAAAACGCCTCTTTCCAACCTTTCGAGCGATAACCTTCCATCGACTTGCCCGTATATTTCGACTTCGGGGTGACCACGCACTCCACCGAATCGGTGAAAACTATCGTCTCGCCACGCCCAAATCGGTCGCAATCAATCCTGTTCACTATCACTCGGTTGCCCCCCTTCAAGTGAGGCGGCAGACCGCCCGAAGGCACCGAATAGACAGTGAATGCGTAGGTGCGGATTACCCAAGCGAGGAGCAATGCCAGCACCAACGAGATCAGGAATTTGATAGCTATTTTCAAACTTACTTGATATTATCCACAAACGTGAAGAGGCGGTTCCAGCGGATACCGGAGAAGCCCGGATGGTCTGGGCTGTGGCTCCACCAGATGAAGATAGGCTTGCCCACGATATGGTCTTCTGGCACGAAGCCCCAGTAGCGTGAGTCGGCTGAGTTATGACGGTTGTCACCCATCATCCAGTAGTAGTCGAGCTTGAAGGTGTAGCTCTTCGCCTGTTTGCCATTGATGAAGATGTTGCCCTTGTTATCCACCTTCAGGTCGTTGCCCTCATACACCTTGATGCAGCGCTCATACACAGGAAGGTTCTTCAGCGTGAGGGCTATCGACTTGCCCTTCTTCGGAATCCACACCGGACCGTAATTGTCGCGCGTCCAACCGGTATAGGCGTTCAGCGGATAGAGGTCGCCATAGGTGGCATCAGTATTGATGGAGATGCTCTGCACCAAGTTCTTGTTCGCCTTCAAAGCCTCGTAAGCCTTACGGGTCAGAGGGATGGCTCCCGTCTGATTGTAGGTGAGAAGGTCTTCGTTGGTGATGCCAAGCTGGTCGGCTAGTTCGACAGGAAACTCGCCCTTGAGCTTCATCTTATAGGTATATTGCACGTTGTCAGGCTCCTTGTTGGCCTTGCCATCGAGATATACGATGCGGTTCTTGATCTGGAGGGTCTGTCCTGGCAAGCCCACGCATCGCTTCACATAGTTCTCTCGGCGGTCGGTAGGACGGCTGATGATGTCGCCATACTCGCCTGGGGTATTGGCGATGTAACTGCGGCCGATGTTATACACCTGTTCGAAGTAGCGACGCTGCTGCAGAGGATTCATCGTGCGCACGTCTTTCGCCTGACCGTTTTGGTCCAGTATCTGCTCGCCGAAGCTATATACCATCTGATAGTAGTCCTGAGCCTGGTAGCGCTCCTCATTGACGAGGGTATCGCCAGCAGGATAGTTGAACACCACGATGTCGTTGAGCTTCACGTTGCCCAATCCCTTCACACGGCGGTAATCCCAGTGAGGCCACTCCAGGTAGCTCTTCACATTGACGAGCGGCATGGTGTGCTGGGTCAAAGGCATGGTGAGCGGTGTCTCAGGGATGCGAGGTCCGTAGCTCACCTTGCTCACGAAGAGGTAGTCGCCCGTGAGGAGGCTCTTCTCCAAGGAGCTAGATGGAATCACGTAGTTCTGGAAGAAGAAGAGATTGATGAAATACACTGCCACGAGGGCGAAGACGATGGCATCCACCCAACTCATGATGAAGCGCACCGGACCTTCCTCGTCCTTCCACCACTGCCAACGTATCTTCTTGGTGATGTAAATGTCGTAGATGAATGGCACCACGATGAGTCCCAGCCAGCTCTTCAGCCATATCAAGAATGCGAGGTACAGCACGATGACTACGGCGAATTTCGCCCACTGCACCTTCATGTTCAGTTGTTGTTTCTCTTTGTCTATCATATTTTCTTGTGAAAAGGAAAACGTCAAGCATTCCTTTCTCTTAATTTAGAACTTAAACAAATCAGATGTGGTGAGCAAGCCGCTATGGTTGGCGGTGAACTCAGCTGCCAATACGGCACCGAGAGCGAATCCCTTGCGAGAGTGAGCGCTATGCTCGATGGTAATCATATCAGCCTCAGAGTCGTACATCACGGCATGGATGCCTGGCACCTCGCCATCACGCACACAGTTGATGACCAAGTCCTCGTCGGTGATGTTCTGGTCGCCCTCATCGCTATGACCATCGTTTGTCCAGTAGGTCACGCCACGCTTCCAGTCCTTCTTTCTATCCACGTTGTCGATGATTTCCTCAGCCAGGGTGATGGCAGTGCCGCTAGGAGCGTCGAGCTTATGTACGTGGTGGGTCTCCTGCATGCACACGGAGTACTGTGGGAAACCGTTCATAATCTTGGCGAGATAGCGGTTGACGGCAGAGAAGATAGCCACGCCGATGCTGAAGTTGGAAGCCCAGAAGAGGGTTTGCTTGCCATCAGCACAGAGTTTCTCCACGTCTTCCTTGTGGTCTTTCATCCAACCAGTAGAGCCACTCACCACCTTCACGTTGTGAGCGAAAGCCTTCAAATAGTTGCCGTAAGCGGCAGTAGGGTTGGTAAACTCGATAGCGACATCAGCCGAGCAGAACTCAGGGCTGTCGATGTCCTCAGGGTTATTCACGTCAATCTTACAAACGATTTCATGGCCACGCTGCAGGGCGATCTCCTCGATCATGTGTCCCATCTTGCCATAGCCGATCAAAGCAATTTTCATCTTTATCTTGTTTTTATTGTTTTTACTCATTCCTAGAGAGTTAGACTACATGATACGGTAAAACACCGTATTAGCACCTTCGCTTTCTCCTCTTGATTTCGGCCTTTCATCCGAACGTTTCGGCAAAAATAATCATTTTTCTGCAAAAAACACCCTTATTTTAGTAAAAAACACTCGGAATATAGTAATAAATAGAAAAATTTGCTTATTTTTGCAGTGTTTTAGGGCTTTTGCCCTTATAAAATAGGATTCAAAAGTAATGAATGTATGAAATACATATTTGAGACAAAGATGGAGGTGCGCGACTATGAGTGCGACATCGAGGGCATCGTCAACAATGCCAACTACCTGCACTACATGGAGCATACTCGTCACCTCTTCCTACAGAAGCGAGGCCTCAGCTTCGCCGAGATGCACCGCAAGGGTGTGGATGCCGTGGTGGCTCGCATGAACTTGCAGTACAAGACGCCATTGCAGTGCGATGACGAGTTTATCTCTCGCCTCTGGCTGGAGAAGCAGGGAGTGAGATACATCTTCCACCAAGACATCTTCCGTGCCTCCGACGAGCGACTCTGCCTCCGCGCCACAGTGGAGCTGGTGTGCCTCATCAATGGCAAGCTCGGCAATAGCGAAGAGTACGACAAGGCGCTGCTGAGCGAAGAGTGAAGAGTGAAGAATTCTCTTGCAATAAGAAGTTTCAGCACTCTTCCTCTTGGCAAGTGTAACAATGTAACAGTGTAACAGTTGTTTTTCCCATAGGCGAAAACCCAGCGAAGACAATTCATTCACGAAAACTATTGTCCCTTAACTTCCCCTAAATTCCCAAGAAATCCCAATAAACAATAACCAAATAAACAGAAAACCATTATGGAGCAATTATTGCATTATGTGTGGAAACACAAACTGTTTCCGCTCTCCCCTCTCTCCACCACGTTGCATCAGCCGGTGGAAGTCATCGACCCCGGATTGCACAACCGCAATGCCGGTCCCGACTTTTTCAATGCAAAAGTGAAAATCAACGGCACACTCTGGGTGGGCAACGTGGAGATTCACGACAAGGCGAGCGACTGGTATCTGCACGGCCACGAAAAGGACGAGCGATATGACAACGTCATCCTCCACGTATGCGGCATCATCGACCTAGAGGCTAGAAACTCTAAGGGCGAACCGCTCACGCAGATGCTGCTCAGCATCCCCGACAATGTGATGCGCCACTACAAGGAACTATTGAGCATCGACCAATATCCTCCTTGCTATCAAATCATCCCCTCGCTCACCCGACTCACCGTGCATTCCTGGATGAGTGCCCTACAGACGGAACGCCTCTCGCAGAAGACGGATGCCATCGAGCAGCGTGTGCGCCAATGCAATGGCGACTGGGAGAACGCCTACTTCGTAACCCTCGCACGCAACTATGGCTTCGGCATCAACGGCGACGCCTTCGAGCAATGGGCACTCGGCATTCCCCTCCACTCGGTGGATCATCATCGAGACAACCTCTTCCAGATAGAAGCCATCTTCCTAGGTCAGGCAGGTCTCCTGGAACTGAACACCATCCCCGAAAAATACCAAAAGGATGCACTCAACGATGGCAATTTCTCGAAGCTTCGGAATGAGTATCTCTATCTCGCCCATAAGTTCTCGCTCACACCGATGGACAGCAAGCTATGGCGATTCCTTCGCCTGCGCCCACAGAACTTCCCTCACATCCGCCTCTCGCAACTCGCCAACCTCTACTTTCAGCGCAAGGCGAGCCTCAGCCAACTGCTCGATGCCACTTCGGTGAAGGAAGCGAAACAGGTACTCTCCACCTCGGTGACACCCTACTGGGAGACGCACTACACCTTCGGAAGCGAGAGCATCCGCAACGAGAAGCACATCTCGCCTTTTTCGCTCAACCTGCTCGTCATCAACACCGTCATCCCCATCCTCTTCGCCTACGGCAGACACCGAGGAGAGGAGAAATACTGCGACCGAGCCTTCGACTTCCTCGAATCACTCCACGCCGAGAACAACCATATCGTGAGAATGTGGCAGCAATGCGGATTGCCAGTGGAGAACGCCGGGGACAGCCAAGCCCTCATCCAACTGAAGAAAGAATATTGCGACAAGAAGGAATGCCTCCGCTGTCGCATCGGATACGAATACTTAAAGAGAAAGTGATGGATCAACAAGAAATACTAAATACAATCGTGCTGACGAGACTGAACTATTTCAGCCTTGCCGGAATGCTCGACCTCTACCGCAAGGTGGGTTCGGCAACAACTATCCTAGAGAACAAGGACAACATCCAAGACATCCTCCCCGATGCCTCGCCCAAGCTCCTCGCCGCCCTCGCCAACACCGACGAGGCACGCAAGAGAGCCGAGGTGGAACTGGAGTACGACCTACGCTATGGCATAGAAGCCATCTGTATGAATGACGACCGCTATCCCCAGCGTCTGAAGGAATGCGACGATGCCCCACTCATGCTCTTCTACAAGGGCAATGCCAACCTCAACCAGCAACGAGTCATCAACATTGTGGGCACTCGCCACTGCACTCCTTACGGCGAGGACCTCATCCGCCGCTTCGTGAGCGACCTCAGGCAGCTCTGTCCGCAAGTACTCATTATGAGCGGTTTGGCATACGGAGTAGATATCTTGGCGCATCGACAAGCCCTCGACAAGGGATATGAGACGGTGGGCGTGTTGGCGCATGGCTTGGACGACCTCTACCCTTCCCGACACAAGGAGACGGCTCGCAGAATGACGGAGCAAGGAGGACTGCTTACCGAGTTTCTCACCCAGACGAACGCCGACAAAATCAACTTCGTGCGCCGCAACCGCATCGTGGCAGGCATGTCGGATGCTTGCATCTTGATAGAGAGTGCCGCCCATGGTGGAGGCCTCATCACGTGCGAGATCTCGCAAGCCTACAACCGTGATGTCTTCGCCTTCCCTGGCAGGATAGGCGACTACTACAGCGAGGGCTGCAACAACCTCATCCGCTCGAATGGTGCCACGCTCCTCACCAGTGCCGCCGACTTCGTGAAGGACATGGGATGGCAAGACGACTCGAAGCTGATGCAAGCCAAGCGACAAGGCATCGAGCGAAGTCTCTTCCCCGACCTCTCGGCAGAAGAGCAAGCCATCGTGGATGTCCTCACCCAGCACAACGACTTGCAAATCAACGTCATCTCCGTACAAGCCCACATCGAGGTGACTCGCCTCCCTGCCCTCCTCTTCACCCTGGAGATGAAGGGCATCATCAAGACATTGGCAGGGGGAATGTATCATTTGTTGATGTAGTCTTCTTGATTTTCAAAAATTTGCAGTAACTTTGCAGCCGCAAAAAGTTAGATTCATGAAAATAGGAAATATAGAATTTGGGCCTCAGCCCCTCTTCCTCGCTCCGATGGAAGACGTGACAGATATTGGATTTCGTATGCTCTGCAAACGATTTGGTGCCGCTATGGTTTATACCGAGTTCGTGTCGGCAGAAGCCTTGGTACGCTCGATCAAATCGACCGTCAACAAGTTGACCATCAGTGACGAGGAACGTCCTGTGGGCATTCAGATATATGGTCGCACTACCGCCGATATGGTGGAGGCTGCCAAGATAGTGGAGCAAGCGCATCCCGATGTCATCGACCTCAACTTCGGTTGTCCGGTCAAGAAGGTGGCAGGCAAGGGAGCGGGAGCAGGTATGCTCCGCAACATCCCTTTGTTGCTCGACATCACTCGTGAGGTGGTGAAGGCAGTGAACGTGCCAGTCACCGTGAAGACCCGTCTGGGATGGGATTGCGACAACCTCATCATCACCGAATTAGCCGAGCAGTTGCAGGATTGTGGCATCCAAGCCCTTACCATCCATGGCAGAACCCGAAGCCAGATGTACACGGGCGAGGCAGACTGGAGCCTCATCGGTGAGGTGAAGAACAATCCTCGCATCCACATCCCTATCATCGGCAATGGTGACATCGCCACTCCTGAGGAAGCCAAGCTTGCCTTCGAAAGATACGGCGTAGATGCGGTAATGATTGGCAGAGCCACCTTCGGCCGCCCTTGGATTTTCAAGGAAATTCGTGATTATCTGGATAATACAGGCGCAACTCCATTAACCGTAGATGAGAAGATTGACCTCCTGGAGGAGCAGCTCCGCATCAACGTAGAGCGCATCGACGAGTACAGAGGCATTCTCCACACCCGTCGCCACCTTGCCGCCTCCCCTATCTTCAAGGGCATTCCTGATTTCCGCCAGACGAGAATCGCCATGCTGAGAGCCACGACCGTGGATGAACTAACTAGGATTCTGAAAGAATGTAGGGAGAGAATCAAGGCAATAGAATAAGAAACAAAAAGGAGAATCTAACAGACACCTGTTAGTTTCTCCCTTTTACTTTTAAAAGATTGACTTTATATAATCCATCAAATTTTCATTCTTATAGCTTGGAGTTTGAAGTGATCTACCACCCTTAAAACCATGCTTAATCAATACACTTTCGTTCAATTGGTCTCCAGAATATTCTGCAACCAACTTTAATCTAAAAGTAATATCCGTAGGAGCTTGCTCAAGCCAATATTCAGAATCCTCACGCTTACAATTATCGGCAACAACTTGAGTTTTAAATCTAACGTTTCTAGTATTTGACATAAACAAATATACTATATCTCCTACTTCAAAATTAGCTGTATTTACCCAACTAATAAATCCACTCTTTATCAAGCTCTTTGCGTGATTACATTTTTTCTCATTTGCAAAAGCAATCCACTCTCTATTACCCATTGTTTAAAAAATATTTGATAATATCATCTATTGTTGCCTTAAACAACCTACCATAATCAGAACTTCTTACTTCTTCAATATCGAAGCACCTTCGAGCAGGGCGAGCGCCTTGTTCTCGTTCTCCTCCATGATTTCTCGCTCTCCAGGGCCCTTGTCGTTGATGCCGCAGAGGTGCAGGATGCCGTGGATGATGACGCGATGAAGCTCATCATCGTAGGTCTTGCCAAACTGCTCGGCATTAGTACGCACGGTATCGAGCGAAATCACGATGTCGCCGTTAATCACATTATCCTCATCGTAATCGAAGGTGATGACATCGGTATAGTAATCATGACCCAGATACTCGTTGTTCACTTCGAGAATCTTCTCGTCATCTACAAACATATAGCCTATCTCTCCCACCTTGCGGCCATGAGAGGCAGCTACCTTGCGAATCCAGGCACTGGTGTCGCGCTTCTTGATCTTTGGCATTTTCACGCCATCTACATTGTATGTTATCATACGCTTCTTCCTCCTATTTTTATTTTATTTTTGGTAAAAATTCATCTATTTCTCTTCCGAAGAACCTCAATTCCCTAACCAGCGTTGAGCTGATGCTGCTGTATCTTGGGTCAGAAAACAGCAGGATGGTTTCTACGCCGCCCAACTGCTTGTTGATATCCGCCTGCTCTCGCTCGTACTCGAAATCCTTGGCAGAACGGACGCCGCGAACCAGGAACTTGGCTCCCAGGCGATGCGCCAGGTCGATGGTGAGGTCATCGTAGGCAACCACCTCCAGGCGGTAGCCCTTGGATGCATCCTCCGCATCTACCAGCTCTGCACATTCCTTCGGGAAAACCTTTCTGATATCTTCTACACGCTTCGAGATTTCCTCGCTTGCGTGCTTCAGCTTGCTCATCGCTACTGCTATCACGAGCTTGTCGAACATGGGCAAGGCACGCTCGGCGATGTTCTGATGTCCTATCGTAAATGGGTCGAATGTACCCGTAAATATCCCTATCTTCATTACTTTGAACTTTATTCAAACAGGTCACCCTGCATGATGTTGCTTCCATACGGATTCCTGCCCAGATGCTCGTAGGCAAGCTTGGTCGCCATACGTCCACGAGGAGTGCGCTTGATGAAGCCTTCCATGATGAGGAATGGTTCATATACCTCCTCCACCGTGCCGCCATCCTCACCAATCGCCGTAGCAATGGTGCTCACGCCCACTGGTCCACCACGGAACTTGTCGATGATAGTAGTGAGAATCTTGTTGTCAATCTCATCCAAACCATATTGGTCGATGTTGAGTGCCTTCAAAGCCACTTGGGCGATGTCGTAGGTGATGGTTCCGTTACCCTTCACCTGAGCAAAGTCACGCACTCTTCTGAGCAAGGAGTTGGCGATACGAGGCGTACCACGAGAGCGGCGAGAGATTTCCACCGCAGCCTCATCCTCGATAGGCACCTTCAGGAGCATGGCACTTCGCTTGATGATTTTCTGCAGCGTCGCTGGGTCGTAATACTCCAAATGGAGATTGATACCGAAACGAGCACGCAGAGGAGCGGTCAGCAAACCGCTTCGAGTGGTGGCTCCCACGAGGGTGAACGGGTTGAGGTCTATCTGGATGCTTCGAGCCGAAGGACCCTTGTCTATCATGATGTCGATGCGATAATCCTCCATCGCCGAATAGAGATACTCCTCTACTACTGGCGAGAGACGGTGAATCTCATCGATGAAAAGCACATCATTGGGTTCGAGCGAGGTGAGGATGCCTGCGAGGTCGCCCGGCTTGTCGAGCACAGGACCAGAGGTAATCTTGAATCCAACACCCAGTTCATTGGCGATGATATTGCTCAACGTGGTCTTACCCAATCCCGGAGGACCATGCAAGAGTGTGTGGTCGAGCGGTTCGCCACGATATTTCGCCGCCTCCACAAACACTTCGAGGTTTTCCACCACGCCCGTCTGTCCACTGAAGTCAGAGAACTTCAAAGGTCGCAGTGCCTTCTCGAATTCCTTTTCGGCAGGCGACACCGTTTCTTGTCTTATGTCAAAATCTTCGTTCATTCTTCTATCTATTTGTGTGCAAAGTTACACATTTGTATTTTAAAAAAAGAAGTTTTTGAAGGAAAAACATCAAATTAGAAGTAACTATCCCGAATAGCACCCGATTTCTTGAGGGAAATAGTACTTATAGCTGATTGCACATAGCAAGTCGTTTCGTGCAATATCGTAAGGAAAAATATACCAAGCTCTAACAATTTATCATTTATTTACCAAAATATTTGCCTATTTACAAGAAAAGAGATACCTTTGCACTCGAATTTGAAAGAGAGGAAGCTATGAGAGATCATAAACGAGAGAGAAATATAGGATTTTAAAAGAAATAGAATTATGCTTAAGTTATTTCAAGGACTCAGCCGCTGGCTGGCCAATTATACATCTATTTTTGTAATAGGTGTAGCTGTGTTTACATTCTTCTTCCCACATACCTTCGACTGGGTGCGCGGAACAACCCAAACCGTAATTCTCGGCATCATTATGCTTACGATGGGTCTCACCCTGACCACCAATGATTTCAAGATTCTGGCTCAGCGTCCGCTCGATGTTTTCATCGGTGCCTGTGCCCAGTTTATCATCATGCCTGGTGTGGCCTACACGCTGGTTCATGTATGGCATCTTGACCCTGCCTTGGCACTCGGCATACTGCTCGTAGGATGCTGCCCTGGCGGTGTATCGAGCAATATCATGAGTTATCTCTGTCATGGCGACGTGGCCTTCTCCGTAGGAATGACCTGCGCCTCTACCATTCTGGCTCCAGTAATGACTCCGCTGCTGATGAAGATTACGGCTGGCGAGATTATCCATGTAGATGCTGTGGGCATGTTCATCAACATCCTCATCGTCACTATCATCCCAGTTGCCATCGGTTGCGCTCTCAACTACATCTATGGCAAGAAGGAATGCTTCCCTACTATCCAAAGTTTGATGCCTGGTGTGAGCGTAACGTGCCTTGCCTTCATCGTAGGAGGTGTTATCTCCACTGTTCATGATGACTTGGTGGCTCGTGGCTTGATGCTTTTCCTCTGGACTTTCGCCGTGGTATTCTGCCACAACACTTTGGGTTATCTCCTCGGATGGCTCTCCGGAAAGCTCGCAGGCTTCAATACCGCCAAGAAGCGTACCATCTCCATCGAGGTGGGTATGCAGAATGCAGGTCTCGCCACAGTGCTTGCCGGCAACTTCTTCGCCGCCCAGCCACTTGCCGTCCTTCCTTGTGCCATCAGTTGTGCTTGGCATAGCATCTCTGGTACTATCCTAGCAGGTATCTACCTGAAGTGGGATCACATGCATGGGAAAGAATAAAATGCGACCCTATACAAAAAAAATGGGATAAGGACATATCCACTGTCCCTTATCCCATTTTATACAAATAAGTACTAGAAACTAAAAATCTTTACTTTGGTCTTGTTTTTTATATAATTTCTCTTGTTCAGGGCCATTACTATATATCATTTGCCCCTCTCCAGAATCAGTTGATTGAAAAGATACTATTAAATTGTCTTTATAATAAAAGAAGAGAGAATCATTTTTATATTCACTAGCATCTTTTAAAAATTTTCTTCCACGATCAGATTTTTCAAAAAAATGCGCCAACATTACATAAGGTTTTTCCTTATACTTATTTTTATCTGTTTTAGCCAAACTAATAGAATAAATCATCTCGCTCAAATGCCCATTCAAATATTGAGGAGTAAAAGAAAGATACATCTTATGTACATCATCTACAAATAGCTCATAAGAGCTATTGTATATATCACATTCCTCTATAGGCGCAGCATCTTCATTAATGTAATCTGTCAAACACAACATATTCTTTTCTGCCAAAACCTTAATTACAGAATCAACTTGAGTTTCGTTCATACCAAGCTTAAAACCTGCAAATAATTTAGTTTCTTTCACAGAAGACTTTGTTGATAATTCTATCGCAGCCGCCAAAGCAGGATCTTTTATTACTTCCCGCTTTGTTTGCTTACAAGAATAAAACAATATACACAAGATTAAAAACAACACTTTTTTCATAACGCTATTCTCTTTTATTTCCCTATTTGCAGCAGCTTCACGGCTCGCTGCACAATCTCGTTTGTTTCGTTCCATACTTGGAAGTATTGGCTCATATCCCAAATATCTCGCGCCACAAGGGCTTTCAACTGAATAGCTAAGTATTTCTTCGTCTGAGCCAATTCAGCGTCGTCCTTAGGCTCTATTTTCTCTTTCTTGCCCTCGGCAATGATTTCATCCACGAGCGACTGAGGAACCTCATAGCTTGCCAAGAACTTATCAAAACTCTTATATTGGCTCTTCAATTCCTTGCGATGAGCGTCGATGAACTTCAAACTATGGTTGATGACGATGCTCTTGGCAGCCAACTGGCGGTGCATCTTGGTATATTTGGTTGTATCCAATGGCACGAAGTAATCTGGCATGATACCACCGCCACCATAAACCACACGATGCTTTCTCAAAGTGTAATACTTCAAGGAATCAGCCAAGTGGATGCTGTCCTGGTTGGTGAACTCACCATGCTTGTATCGCTTGTCAAGATCCATCGCATAGTCCTCACGGTCACCTTTCTTATATGGTTTCTGAATACATCTGCCACTTGGGGTATAGTAATGGGCGATGGTGAGACGAATCTCACTGCCATCCTCGAAGGTGAGAGGACGCTGCACCAATCCCTTGCCGAAGGTACGACGACCTACCACCACACCACGGTCTTGGTCCTGGATGGCACCAGAAACGATTTCGGCGGCAGAGGCAGTAAACTCATTGGTGAGCACCACAATCTTGCCCTTGCGCCAACGACCATTAGCCTCAGCACGGAACTCCTGACGAGGAGCCTTGCGACCATTGGTATAGACAATCAAATCGCCTTTCTCCAAGAACTCATTGGCAATCTGAGCCGCCGTCTGGAGATAACCACCTCCATTGTCCTCCAAGTCGAAGATGAGGTCTTTCATGCCCTTCTTCTTCAAGGAATCCATCGCCTCAGAAACTTCCTTGTGGCTGGTCATACCGAAACTTCCCAAACGGATATAGCCGATACCCGGACGAATCATGTAGGCTGCATCCATCGTTGTGACTGGAATCTTGTCACGCTTCACATTGAAGGTCAACCTGTCCTTGATGCCACGGCGCACAATAGTGAGCTTCACCATCGTTCCCTTAGGACCACGAAGTCGCTTCATGATTTCCTCCTTACTCATCTTCACGCCAGCGATGGCAGTGTCGTTGACTGCCACGATGCGGTCGCCCGCCACGATGCCCACCTTCTCAGAAGGACCATTGGTAACGGGTTGGATGACGAGCAAAGTATCATCCACCATATTAAACTGCACGCCGATACCATCGAATGAGCCATTGAGCGACTCGTTCATCGACTGCGTTTCCTTGGCGGTGGTGTAGGAAGAATGAGGATCCAACTTCTCCAACATGCCACGGATGGCATCCTCGACAAGTTTATTCTCATCCACACTATCCACGTAGAGGTTGGCAATGGCGATTTCCGCCCTTCCCAATTTCTCTATCGGGCTGTTCTTGCCCATTCTCACACGCATCTGGGCACTGACAGAAGTGATTGCCATGAATGCCACTAGCACAAAAACTAAGTATTTCTTCATTGTATAATATTGTTTCTAATTAATCCAGCGGAGCCGAGTCTTCCTCAGGAATATCCTCCTCTATCACCAAATTGTCGATGATGAAGTTCTGACGCTCCATGGTGTTCTTGCCCATATAGTACTCCAAGAGCTTCTGCACTTGGTCGGTTTTGTGCAGAGTAACCTGCTCCAATCGCATATCCGGACCGATGAAGTGAGCAAACTCCTCCGGCGAAATCTCTCCCAATCCCTTGAATCGGGTGATTTCCGGGTCAGGACCGAGGTCTCTGATGGCTTGCTGGCGCTCCTCATCGCTGTAGCAGTAATGCGTGATGAAATCGCCCTTCTTCTCCTTAGGTCCCAGTTTGGCATCAGCATCTGCCACCGCCTGCTTGTTCTTGATTTTGGTTCGCTTGTTGCGCACACGGAACAATGGGGTTTGCAGCACATATACGTGACCTTTCTTGATAAGGTCGGGGAAGAACTGGAGGAAGAATGTGATGATAAGCAATCGGATGTGCATGCCATCGACATCGGCATCCGTCGCCACGATCACCTTGTTGTAACGCAATCCGTCCAAACCATCCTCGATGTCGAGTGCCGCCTGGAGCAAGTTGAACTCCTCGTTCTCATACACCACCTTCTTGGTCAAGCCAAAGCTATTCAATGGTTTACCACGCAGTGAGAACACCGCCTGGGTATTCACGTCACGGCTCTTGGTGATGCTTCCACTGGCAGAATCGCCCTCGGTGATGAAGATGGAAGATTCCTCCTTGCGCTCATTCTTGGCATCACTGAAGTGGATGCGGCAGTCACGCAACTTACGATTGTGGAGATTCGCCTTCTTGGCACGCTCACGAGCCAACTTGGTGACACCAGCCATCGCCTTGCGCTCACGCTCGCTCTCCTTGATTTTGTTCTCCAAGATCTCAGCCACATCGCTATGGATATGGAGATAGTTATCTACTTCCTTCTTGATGAAATCGCCCACATACTTGTTGATGGTCTCGCCACCATTCGGAGTCATCGTGGTGCTACCGAGCTTAATCTTCGTCTGACTCTCGAAGACTGGCTCCTCTACGTTCAAGGCTATAGCAGCAACGATACCATTACGGATGTCGCCATACTCATACTTGCCATAGAACTCCTTGATGGTCTTGGCGATATGCTCCTTGAAGGCACTCTGATGAGTACCGCCCTGAGTGGTATGCTGACCATTGACAAAGGAATAATACTCCTCGCCATACTGATTGGTATGTGTGAAGGCTATCTCAATGTCCTCGCCCTTCACATGCACGATTTCATACAATCCCTCATTGGTCATGTTATCGGTCAAGAGGTCCTGCAAGCCATGACGACTCAGGATACGGCGACCATTGTGCATAATGGTAAGACCGGTGTTCAGATAAGTATAATTGCGAAGCATGGTTTCCACGATGTCATCATGGAAAGAATAGTTCTTGAAAAGAGTATTATCTGGTTCGAAGAAGATGTAGGTACCATTCTCGTCCTCGGTCTTCGAAGTCTTGTCGCTCTTGAGGTTACCACGCTCGAAAACCAAGTGGCGCACCTTGCCATCACGGAAGGATTTCACCTCGAAATGGGAACTGAGGGCATTGACCGCCTTCACACCGACACCATTCAAGCCGACACTCTTCTTGAACGCCTTGCTGTCATACTTACCTCCAGTATTGAGCACGCTGACCGCCTCGACAAGTTTGCCTTGCGGAATACCACGTCCATAGTCACGTACGCTGACACGAAGATGGTCCTCTATGTCGATTTCAAGACGGGAACCAGCTCCCATCTTAAACTCATCGATGGAATTATCCACCACCTCCTTCAAGAGCACGTAGATACCATCCTCAGGCAAGTTGCCATCGCCCAAACGACCGATATACATACCCGGACGAGTACGCACATGCTCCATGTCGCTCAAGTGGCGGATGTTGTCATCGGTATATTCCACAGGTTGCTGCTGCGGAGCATTCCCCTGCTCTTCTTCCACGTTTAGATTATTTTTGTCTTCTGACATAAGTCCTCCTTGGTTTTATTGGTTAACCGAAAGGAACGCCTCCTTTCCTCACACGAGATGGAGGAATTCTCAGGAAGCCATTCCCTTATACATTCGGCATTCTTTAGATTTTCTTGATATAGCATTCACGGCGTTTGTGCTGGATAGGACTCAATGGTCCCCACTGTCCCTGCACTGCCGTATTGGTTTCCATCTCCACCTGTGTCTCTCCCCATTCGATGCCATACTTCTGATAGATAGGAATCAAGTCGGCGAAGAGAAGTGCATTGGCACCTTTGGCACGATACTCTGGAAGGATACCGACCAACAAGAGATCGACGATCTTGGTCTTGTGGAACTTGATGGCACGTAGCAGATGCCACCATCCGAATGGCAACATTCTGCCTCGATGGCACTTCTGCAAAGCGATTGACAGGGAAGGCATAGAAATGCCGGCACCCACCAACTTGCGCTCATCTCCCGACCAATCCTCGATAAGGGTAACAAACTCTAGGTCGAGCATGCCGAGATACATCTTGATATACTGGTTGATCTGCTTCTGTGTGAGCTGTGAATATCCATAGAGATGGCTATAAGTGGCATTGATCAAGTCGAAAATCTTCTGACCATATCCTTCGTCAAACACCATTTTCTTGGTCAGCTTGACCACATGCAGATTGTATCGCTTCTGAATCATTGCTGCAATCTTGGCATATTTCTCAGGCACAGCCTCTGGCACCATCAGTTTGTTCTCCACGTACTTGTTATCGATCTCGAAGCCACCAATCGCCTTGATGTGCTCAGGATAATAAGGATAATTGTAGATGGTAGGCATCGTACCTAGTTGGTCGAATCCCCAGGTCAACATTCCCTCAGGATCCATGTCGGTGAAGCCGAGCGGCCCCACCATATCTTCCATGCCCTTCGACTTGCCATAGTCCTCTACAGCTTTCAGAAGAGCCTTCGACACCTCTAGGTCATCGATGAAATCAATCCACCCGAAGCGCACGGACTTGCGATTCCACTTATTGTTAGCCTTATGATTGATAATAGCAGCGACACGTCCCACCAACTTGCCCTCTTTATAGGCAAGATAATATTCAGCCTCGCAAAACTCGAATGCGGCATTGCGGTCTTTGCTCAAGGTGTTCATGTCGTCGCTGAAAAGATTGGGCACATCATACTTATTGCCCTTGTATAGGTCGTAATGGAAGTCGATGAACGTCTTCAAGTCCTTCTTGCTCTCGACCTTTTTGATTTCTATTAATGACATGATTTCAAACTAGTTTGTAACTTTAAACATGCAAAAATAGTAATATTTCGTCAAATGACCAAATATTGCTATTTTATTTTCAGTTTTTTAGGGATTATGGGCAACAAGCAGTCCTACCATATCCCCAGAACTATACCTTTTCGCAAATGAAGAGCACGTGGCTCTCATCACTCAGGGTCGTGGCAAAGATATAGGTGTCGCCTCCATCCTTCAGCTTGAGTCGCTTACGCAACTCTGTTACGGAAAGAGGGAAGTTGCGAGTGGCGATATTCGCCTTGGTGATGCCCGAAAGCTGACGCTTGAGATCCTTCTTATTGAAGCTAGATACCGCCTTGATGCGGAAGGAACGACCTGGAAAATCTGCCACCGGATCCTCACTCACGAAGAGATGGGAGTTCTTCGCCAACATTTTCACGCCATATCGAGAAGAAATGACCCCGAAACAACCTGCTTTCATCAGTGAGGCATTCGGCTCATAGAGATAGAGAGACTTGCTGCCATCTTGTGGCAAGTCATTCTCTTCGTTTGAACATTTCTCTAGCCTTACAATTCCACATTCTTTTCCTGACGCAATGTTCACTACAGACTTGTCGGTCTCATCGTATGACATCACTTGATTATCATTAATGCAATATACTTTCAAGTGACTTGTCTCATCATCCGTTTCCGACACATGAGCCTCATCCACTTCTGTACTAGACTTTGCTTTATCACCAAGGGAAGAAGAAAGCACGAGTAGAAGTTCCTTGCACTCATTGCCTGTTGAGACGATATGCACCTCTCTTACTTGCTTCAACTCATTTACGGCACGATGCCAATCGAGCATCGGAGAGAGTTTGATGATGACGAAGTCCGACTTCTCCAGCATCTCATCTTGCAAGAGAGTCGCATCTGGGGTACAATCTTGCAGCGACACCACCTTATTGCCAGCATCATCACGGCGAGCAGGATCGATGAAAATCAACTGGAGCGGCTTCTCTAAACTATGCAATATCTCCACTCCATCCCCATTCTTCACAGTAGCATTCTCTAAGCCCAATCGCTCAAAGTTCTCTTTTGCTGCCGCACAGAGATGCGCCTGTCGCTCTACATACATCGACTTGACACCCAACCGGGCTGCGATGTAGGAGAAATCCACTCCAAAGCCCCCAGTCATATCCAAGAAGTTAATTTTTCCTAACGAATGACCGACTCGTGCATTTTGTTGATTATTTTTAACTAATCGCGCCGCCAATTCTGCCTTATACGTCGCTGTCACCTCCGACGAACATTGTTCCATCGAAATATGAGGAGGATAAATGATGCCATCGATGTTTGCCCAACGAGGCAACTTGGTACGTGCCATCTGCCGCCCCCGAATCTGGTCGAGGGCGAAAGGCATATCCACATCCGGATACTTACTTCCGAGGAAAGCCAACTGACGTACATCCTCGTCTTGATGCTGACGGATAAAATCTATTGTCGCTTGGTTCATTCTTCACTTACTTGATTACCTTATAGTATTTCTTAGCCGTGGCACGAGAACAGAGATTGAAATGCCACCATTCCGTACGGAGTGGCTTCCATCCTGCATGGCGCATCACCTTTCTCAGTAGTTCCCTATTGCGCAAGGCCTGTTTGGAGATGCGCTTGCTAGCCACCAATTGTGCCTCTTGGTCGATATGCGCCGCCTTGCCGAAATAATCCACCTTGGTTCCCATGTCAAGTGTATCTCCCTTCTCATTGCAGAGAGTAATATCCACTGCCATGCCATAATTGTGCATACCGCCTCCATGCGCTGGGTTCGACACATAGATATCATTCTTGGTGCCTTTCACCACATTCCACATCTTCTGTTGGATGCTCATCGGACGGGAAGCATCATAAATCTTCAAGCTAAGATGTGGATGAAGCGACTTGAGATAAGTCTGCGCCTCCTTCAGAGCCTTGGCAGCCTTCGGATGGAGATAAGCCTCCTTCAGGTCACCATACAACACCTTACCACAGAAGTTGTCAGCACGGGCATACATCAAGGAAACCTGAATGCTCTTATCCACATCCTTGATATTCACGTAGCCTTGTCGTGCCAGCGACCTTGCCGTGGCACTCAACTTCTGTTCCTGCTGCTTACCTTGCAGCATTCTTGTTTTTCCCCAAGCCTGCCCATTGCTCATCAAGAGAAGGCACGCAACCAAGAGAATCATTATCTTTCTTGCTTTCATCATTGTCGTATTTTGGTACTGCATTATTCTTCACCATTTATTCTCCTTATCAACTCGTCTGGATCGAAATCCTCCATTTTGGAAAATGCGAACCACTTCTTGCCGAGATCTTTGATGGAAGCTCCCACATGATATACAGCTTCATCTATGCAAAGAAAGCGATCATGAGAACGGCGAAAGATGGAAACTTCTATTGGAGGATATTGACTATTGTGGCGGTCGATGTCCAACTGAAACTGGCGGTTTATTTGCTGAGTATAGATAGCAGCCGACACATTTGTCCTTCGCTTATCTAGCAATGTCAAGACCGATTCATCAACATAATTATCTATTAAGATGATGCGTTGCTTGGCACTCTTGATTAATTCTGAGACAAAGGAATATGCATCATAAATTTGGTTATCAAAAAAGATACCTTGCTTCTGCTGCACATTTCCCTCATCAAGTCTGCGGAAAACTTCATCAATACGCTTATCTTGTTCTTCTTGATGAGACAAGATCTTTGCTTGCGCCTTGTTTGATTCCAACTGATTAAACTCTATCGTTTCCAGACGTTGGAAAATAGTAGCATGATTCACCATAAAATGTCGCATAGAAACAAATGCTCGCATTATGCGGATATTCACTTCTATGGCTATTTTCGAGCGCAGAACACTACTAAGCATGGCAACACCTTGCTCAGTAAAGGCATAAGGTAAATACTTAATGTTACTACCACGTCCCTCGTTCAAGGTTCCAATTTGGCACCTTGAACATTCATCTTTTGTCAATTGAAACATGAAATCATCAGGAAAACGCTCTTGATTACGTTTAACCTGCTTGTTTAAATATTTAGTTTCCACCCCATACAACTCTGCCAAGTCACGATCGAGCATAACTTGTTTTCCCCTGACAATTTGTATCAGAGATTCCACCTTTACTTCCATTGGCTCTTGCTTTTCTTCTGCCGTTACCAAATTCTTCTCTTCTGCCATTTTCGCTGAAATATTAAATTATTCGGCAAATATACAACTAATATCTGGAACTCACAAAAAATCAGAGGACAATTATACTTCAAGGTCGCAAATTGTGGCCCTAAGTAATATAGAAAAGCGACCATTCCCTAATCGAGAATAGCCGCTTTTACTTATTGCCTTATTTTACAATTTCTTTCCTTACACTGCTAGTACACCAATAGCAGCACCGCTTTTGGGGGCTTACTTATGGAATACAGACCTTTCGAACCTTAGAACCAGCTTTGACAAGATACATCCCAGACCTCAAACATATACGCTTGGCATTGCCTTTGTAAACAAGCGCACCTCCTAACGTAGTTATTTGACTTTCAACATCATTTGAATCATCAAAAACGATTGTTCTATCTATTACCTTAAAGCCGCTCTCTGACAATGAAGTTTGCTTAATTGCAGACGCTTCAGTAACAACCACAATACAAGTGCCAACAAAATTGCCATCTTCTGTTGTTGCAAGGACCACTGTTTTTCCATAACCCGTTGCAATTATACTACCATCAGCAGAAATCGAGCATACACTTTCATTACTACTCTTCCACGTCACATTTTTGTTAGTTGCATCCTCTGGCTCAAAAACCGCCTTTAGCTGTGCTTTATCACCCAAATTATGAAATTCTATTTCTGCAGGCTCTATAGATACACCTGTTACTGGCTGAGCAACGATTATCTCACACGAGTTCGTCACACTACCATCATAGGACGAGACGGTTATTGTCGCTGTACCGTTCTTGTGAGCTGTAACAACACCATTCGCATCTACAGTAGCAACCTCTTCATTACTACTACTCCACTTGATACGCTTGTCAAAAGCATCAGCTGGTTGGATTTCATAAAGCAATTCTTTCTTTTCTCCTTTTTGCAACAACAAGGACGTTTGACTTAAGAAAACAATTTCTGACATCTTCTTTAATTCCAAAATTGAGCCAACGTAGTCTCTTTTGCAAGCTTCCTTATACACTTCCACACAACCCTCCGGCACATACATTTTTTCTATATTATAGTCATATTCATAATGTTTCGGTGGAGTTTTACTATAAAAGCAAGCTACTTTTGCATTTAATTTAGCAAACAACGAGTCACATTTTTCCCCAACAGTAATTGTATCTGATGTGAAAACATCAAAACTTCGAGAATTTACATTAGCCTCACCTCGGCTATAATAAACTTTCAAACTATCAAGAAAATCAAAACGATCTTTAGATATTGGAAAAACATTATTATATTGATTACCTAAGTAACACCAAGAATAACAACCACCATAATTATACTGTCCATTAAGAGGAATGCCAATTTTAACGACACCATTAGGGAAAGTAAAAGATTCAGGCAACTTGATACTTGCAGAATAAAATGCATCATAAGCAAGGACTCTCAATGAATTCGGTAATTTTATAGAATTCAAGGTTACATAAAAACCTTTTCCTGGGACAGTATCGGTTCCCTCCATAAGAACAACATTATTTATAATTCCAGACACCTTTGTATCATTATGACAGACAACATACAAAGTATCAATCGTAGAAACACTTATTTCTTTTTGCCATTTGACCTTTTTGGGCCAAACCAACTTTTGGAGGATTTTTCCTTGTGTCTGAACAAAACGTGTCCATAAATAATAATCGTTATTGTCCTCATCAATAGTAACCGCATCATAAAGGTTAAGCACTTTAAGATTTCTCTTCTGTATCAAACCATTCACGAACTCTAGATCCGTAGGATTGATATAACCTGTAATCGTCAAATCCTCCACTGCGACTTGTTGAGCATAAGTCATCTTGCTTGATAGCCAACCAGGAGTTTGATTGTCTATCGTCATTACTTTGTCTTGTGCATTCATACTAATGGATGCAAACAAGCACACTAAGAAAAAATAAAACTGCTTCATACGTATTCTTTGATTATGTTGTAATTATTTAAATCTTTAATCCTAGATTATTCGTAATTTTTGTATATATGTTATTATCTTTAACTTGTCCAACAGCTTACGATAATCGTTATTTATTAATGAATAATAGTAAACTATCCACATCTCATATCTTGTCATCTGTGACAACAAGAACCCAATGTAATATTGAGAGTTTGCTGTCTGTTCATCAATAAATATCAACATTTGTTTAAAATGACGAAGATAATGTTCTAAAAAGAAGCCATTTGCCTTAACAAAGCGAGTAAAACTCATTTTAGACTTATAATCATCGCTATTACCATTATCTCTTGCCTCTTCAAAATCATCTTTAGTTATTGAGTAAGCGAAATTAATCAACAGGCTTTGATATTTATCATCCATCTTACGAATGATACCTTCATCATCATTATACTCATTATGGATTCTTTCTAACTCATTATCAATATACAATGATATTTTATCCCAATCTATCATCCCTAAATAAGAACTATTAGCAAATAGTACTTTATCAATTAATTGAACTTCTTGACAAGCTACCTGAAAGCACACACCTCCATTATATACCACTCTTTTAGGTGTATGTTCTGTAAAATCCCACTCTAAACAGTTCAAGCAAAATGCATCAACTATTTGCCTTCGTTGGTGCAGAAGATTAAAAAAAGTTGTTTCAAAACGTTCTTGTTTAAAAGATCTATCTTGCCTATTCAACGTGACATACAAGAAATAGACACTCACAAAAGATCCTATGCCTGCAATTGCACTTCCATATTGCCCCCACAGACATAATTCTGCGCCACAAATAATAAATCCAACTATAACAACAAGCCCAGTCACACTTGTCAAAATCAAGTAGCCTAGATATTTGTGAACAAATTTACTCATAGAGACATCTATTTTGCCAAGAATCCCCAATTGGCGATTAATCAAGCGAACTTACGGCAAAATAAAAAAACGTGGGATTCTACCTGTTACTCGTCCCACGAATCGAGGCCTTCGCATTGCCCAATCTAGTTGAACGAGCAACTTCGAAGCCCACGCCGATATGTTTACACTATCCCCTATACGGATATAAGACACCTTGTTTACACAATGTGCCATACCCGTAAAGGGATGTGGCAATAACACATCCCGAGGGCATCTACCGTTGCCATGTCCAAGACTAGATTTGAAAGTTGCGAAGTTTCGATTCGTCAAGAACAGAGCGTCAAGTAAACGCCTTTATATTATGTCGTGATACCTTATCCCACCAACCATCTGTCTCAGCATGAGTTATCGCCTTTGAGCGGCTCAAAATGCCTCAACACGGCGTGAGCGAGAATGGTATCCGCTGCAAAGGTAAGCAAAATAATGATAACTTGTATATTTTTCGTGGATTATTTTCGGTTAGAACTGAAAAATGATGATGTTTGGGAGCACAGTATCTATTAATAAGAAGCCAAGAGGATCGCAACTGATTCTGTTGCGACCCTCTTGTCGCTTTATAGCAAAGGAGTCATATACAGCGGAAGATACGTGATGCCATCCTCTACCTTCAAGTCCTTATCATGAAGCACGTATGGTGTAGCCAATTGCTTGTCATATTTCTTAATGCACTTCTTTAGCGATGTAATCGTATAGTTTGAACCCGACTTCACCTCGTCTATTTTGCTTCCAGTCAAGCAGTTGCTGATATATCTTTCGTTTCATACCCACTCCATTTTACACGTTTCTGAGATTTTTCAACGTACAAATTTACACCTTTCCGAGGTTTTTGCAAGAAAAAAGCGCACAATTCTTTTGTTTTTTAACCTTTGGAAACAATTGCTGTACTCACAAATCAGCCTTTTAACGTAAGATAGTATTCTAGACTTTGACTACCCAATCCAATTTGTACAAATCATTGCAAGCATCTACACACATAAAAAGTTTCTCCCAAGAAAAGTATCATTGTATCATTTTTGCGAGAAATTTCTTCATAAAGTGTTGACATACTGATATATGAAAGCGCTGACACTTCTCGAAAAAGCAGAAAAAATATCAGTAATGTATCATGTTTTTGGAGAAAAGTATCACGATTTTGGCAAAAGCATCTGCAAAAGCCTAGTTTTTCTGCTTCACAAGCGCATAGAGGAAGCTGAAATTCCCAGGCTAGGGGCACTCTTACCCCTTAGCTTGGGCACTCAATGCCCATAGGCTGGGCACTCACCCCAACAAGCCTTGTAGAATGCGTTACATAGCCACACAAATGCGAAAATAAACCTAAAACATACAAAACATAGCCACACTAAAAAAGTGGGCGAAAAACCAATCGGTTCTTCACCCACTTTATCTATTTTATCATTCGCATCACACTGATGCGGAAGCTTTAATCAGCCAACTTAGCCTTCAAGAACTCACGGTTCAAGCGAGCGATGTTAGCGATGGTCTCGTTCTTAGGACATACAGCCTCGCAAGCGCGGGTGTTAGTACAGTTACCGAAACCAAGCTCATCCATGCGTGCAATCATCTTCTTAGCGCGAGCAGCAGCCTCTACACGACCCTGTGGGAGAAGTGCCAACTGGCTAACCTTTGAGCTGACGAAGAGCATGGCAGAACCATTCTTACATGCTGCAACACAAGCACCGCAACCGATACATGTAGCGCAATCCATTGCCTCGTCTGCATTCTCCTTAGGAATCAGGATAGCATTGGCATCCTGAGCCTGACCTGTACGGATGCTGGTGTAACCACCTGCCTGGATGATCTTGTCGAATGCTGAACGGTCAACCATACAGTCCTTGATGATAGGGAAACCAGCAGAACGCCAAGGCTCTACGGTGATCACGTCGCCATCGTTGAAACGACGCATATAGAGCTGACAGGTTGTAGCGCCACGCTCTGTCTTACCATGTGGAGTACCATTGATGTAGAGAGAGCACATACCGCAGATACCCTCGCGGCAGTCGTGGTCGAATACGAAAGGCTCCTGACCTGCCTCGATGAGCTCCTCGTTCAAGATGTCGAGCATCTCAAGGAATGAGGTATCATCTGGGATGTTCTTCATCTCGTGTGTATCGAAGTGACCCTGTGCTGTAGGACCGTCCTGCTTCCAATACTTAACTGTGAAACTTATATTTCTTGCCATTGTCTTGTTCGCTTTTTAGTTCTTGTAATTTCTTGTCTGTACCTTAATTGCCTCATACTCGAGAGGCTCCTTGATAAGCTCTGGTGCCTTGGTGTCGTCACCCTGGTACTCCCAGCAACCTACGTAGAAGAAGTGCTCGTCATCACGCTTTGCCTCGCCTTCCTCTGTCTGGTACTCCTCACGGAAGTGACCACCACAGCTCTCGTTGCGGTGCAATGCATCGTAAGCGATCAACTCGCCCATCAAGATGAAGTCACGCAAGTGGATAGCCTTATCCAACTCTACGTTCAAGCCTTCCTTCTTGCCAGGGATGAAGAGGTTCTTGTTGAATTCCTCGCGGAGAGCCTTCATCTTCTTCAAGCCTTCCTCAAGACCTTCCTTGGTACGACCCATACCTACGTGCTCCCAAAGGATGTGACCCAACTCCTTGTGGATAGAATCTACAGAGCGCTTGCCCTGGATACCCATCAGGCGGTCGATTTCCTTCTGAACACCTGCCTCTGCCTCTGCGAACTCTGGGAGATCGGTAGAGAGCTTTGGCCACAATGCCTGGTCGGCCAAGTAGTTCTGGATGGTGTATGGCAATACGAAGTAACCGTCAGCCAAACCCTGCATCAAAGCAGATGCACCAAGACGGTTAGCACCGTGGTCAGAGAAGTTACACTCACCAATAGCGAAGAGACCTGGGATAGTGGTCATCAACTCGTAGTCAACCCAGATACCACCCATTGTATAGTGGATAGCAGGGAAGATCATCATTGGGTTGTAGTACTTCACGCCGTTGATCTCGTTAGCCAACTCACCTGGGTTAACGTCGGTAATCTCCTCATACATATCGAAGAGGTTGCCATAACGCTGCAGGATAACGTCGATACCGAGACGGTTGATAGACTCAGAGAAGTCGAGGAATACGGCAAGACCTGTGTTGTTGACACCGAAGCCCTTGTCGCAACGCTCCTTAGCTGCACGAGAAGCCACGTCACGAGGAACCAGGTTACCGAATGCTGGGTAACGGCGCTCCAAGTAGTAGTCGCGGTCTTCCTCAGGAATATCAGAACCCTTCTTTGTACCTGCCTGCAATGCCTTAGCATCCTCAATCTTCTTAGGAACCCAGATACGACCATCGTTACGGAGTGACTCTGACATCAAAGTCAACTTACTCTGGTTAGTACCGTGAACTGGGATACATGTAGGGTGAATCTGTACGTAAGATGGGTTAGCGAAGTCAGCACCCTTGCGGTAGCACTGGATAGCGGCTGTACAGTTACAACCCATAGCGTTTGTAGAGAGGAAGTAAGCGTTACCATAACCACCAGTAGCGATTACTACGGCGTTGGCAGAGAAGCGCTCCAACTCACCAGTGATCAAGTTCTTGGCGATGATACCACGAGCGTGACCGTCAACGATAACTACATCCTCCATCTCGTAACGAGTATAGAGCTTTACCTTACCAGCCTCTACCTGGCGGCTCAATGAAGAGTAAGCACCGAGGAGGAGCTGCTGACCAGTCTGACCCTTAGCATAGAATGTACGAGATACCTGAGCACCACCGAAAGAACGGTTAGCCAACATACCACCGTACTCACGAGCGAAAGGTACGCCCTGAGCTACACACTGGTCGATGATGTCGTTGCTCACCTCAGCCAAACGATAAACGTTAGCCTCACGAGCACGGTAGTCACCACCCTTTACTGTATCATAGAAAAGACGATAAACAGAGTCGCCATCGTTCTGATAATTCTTAGCTGCGTTGATACCACCCTGTGCTGCGATAGAGTGAGCACGACGTGGAGAGTCCTGGATGCAGAAGTTCAAGATATTGAAGCCCATCTCGCCAAGAGAAGCGGCTGCAGAAGCACCTGCCAAACCTGTACCTACGACGATGATGTCGAGCTTTAACTTATTCTTTGGGTTAACCAAGCGCTGATGAGCCTTATAGTTGGTCCACTTCTCAGCAACTGGTCCTTCAGGTATTCTAGAATTTAATGTTTTTGCCATAATCTTTTTTAATACTTAAATGATTACATTGATTAAGCTGCGCAGCACAAAGATGGAGCACAACCGATAGCGAATGCCAATACGACAACGATGAAGAGGAGAATCAAGATGGTAGTATATACCATGCCGATTACCTTCCAACGGCAGAACCAGATCTTGCCGCTCCAACCGAGTGTCTGAAGAGCACTCCAGAAACCGTGAGTGAGGTGGAACCAAAGAGCTACCAACCAGATGATGTAGAGAACTACGAATACTGGGTTAGCGAAGGTGTCCTGGATGAAAGCGAAACCATCTGCTGGGTTGTGAGCAACTGACATACCTGTCAACTCAGCAAACATCATGTTGAACCAGAAGTTGAACAAGTGAAGCAACAAACCGAGAACGATGATGATACCGAGCACCAACATGTTCTGGCTAGCCCACTCTACCTTCTCTGGCTTAGCTGTTACCTCGTAACGCTGGTTACCACGAGCACGACGGTTTTGTGCTGTCAGGATGAAAGCGTAAACGATGTGAATCACTGCCAAAGCAGCCAAACCTAAGGTTGCAGCTACGGCGTACCAGTTAGCACCCAACAACTCGCAAATCATGTTGTAAGCATCTCCTGAGAAGAGAGCAGCAACATTCATGCAGCAGTGGAATGTCAAGAATAGAATAAGCGCAATACCAGTTACTGACATCACTACTTTTCTACCAATAGATGAATTGATTAACCACATAAATGATTGATTTTTAAATATTTAACTGTTTGAAACTAATTTATTTCCTTTTATTGTCGCCAACTTGCTCTAAACAAATTATCGCAATCTGCAATACCCACTTATAGGTATATTTCCACAAGTTTGCTGCAAAATTACTATAAATTCGTGATTTATCAAAAGTTTTTTGCTAAAATTTCAATTAAATTTCTTACTTTTGCCGAAAATTAGAAAAAGTATAGATTATGATTTTCAAGTATGACGTACTCGTTATCGGTGGAGGACACGCCGGATGTGAGGCGGCGGCTGCCGCTGCCAACATGGGAGCCAAGACCTGCTTGATAACGATGGACATGAACAAAATCGGACAGATGAGCTGCAACCCTGCCGTCGGCGGCATCGCCAAGGGGCAGATCGTTAGAGAGATTGACGCCCTCGGCGGACAGATGGGTATCGTGACCGACAAGACGGCCATCCAGTTCCGCATGCTCAACATCGGAAAGGGACCTGCCGTATGGAGCCCTCGCGCCCAATGCGACCGTGGCAAATTCATCTGGGAATGGAGGACCATCCTCGACCACACGGACAACCTCGACATCTGGCAAGACCAAGCCGACGAACTCCTCGTGGAGAATGGAGAGGCAATCGGCGTGCGCACCATCTGGGGCGCAGAGTTCTTTGCCAAGAGCATCATCGTCACCGCCGGCACCTTCCTCAATGGTTTGATGCACGTGGGCAGAAAGATGGTGGAAGGTGGAAGATGCGCAGAACCTGCCGTACACAACTTTACAGAAAGCATCACCAGATGGGGCATCACTTCTGCCAGAATGAAGACAGGCACGCCGGTTCGCATCGACAAACGCAGCGTCCATTTCGAGGACATGGAGGAGCAACCTGGAGACTGCGACTTCCACCAGTTCTCTTATATGGGCAAGCATCGCGTACTGAAGCAGCTTCCTTGCTGGACTTGCTATACTAATAATAAAGTACACGAGATTTTGAAAAGCGGACTTGCCGACTCACCTTTATATAATGGTCAGATTCAAAGCACAGGTCCTCGCTATTGTCCAAGTATCGAAACGAAGCTCGTCACCTTCCCCGACAAGAATCAGCATCCACTCTTCTTGGAGCCAGAGGGTGAGGACACCAACGAGATGTACCTGAACGGTTTTTCATCTAGTATGCCAATGGACATCCAGTTGAAGGCACTCCATGAGATACCTGCTCTTAGTGATGCGAAGATATACCGTCCGGGCTATGCTATCGAATACGATTACTTCGACCCTACCCAACTCAAACATTCGTTGGAGTCGAAAATCATCAAGGGTTTGTTCTTTGCAGGACAAGTGAACGGAACGACCGGTTACGAGGAAGCAGGCGGCCAAGGCACCGTCGCAGGAATCAACGCCGCTCTCCACTGCGTAGGCGACAAGACCTTTGAGATGCAAAGAGACGAAAGTTACATTGGCGTTCTTATCGATGACCTCACCACTAAGGGAGTCGATGAACCATATCGCATGTTCACTTCCAGAGCCGAATACCGCATCTTGCTCCGTCAAGACGATGCCGACGCTCGACTCACAGAAAAAGCATACGAACTGGGAATTGCCAAACGTGACCGATACGATTGGTGGATGGAGAAAAAAGAAGGTATCGAAAAAATCATCGATTTCTGTGCCAACTACCCTATCAAGAAAGATGAGATCAATCCAAAACTTGAGACACTCGGTACAACTCCACTTCGAGCAGGTTGCAAACTGATCGACCTTGTGGCTCGTCCACATCTGAACCTACAGAATCTCTCAGAAATCATCCCCGACTTAAAAGCTGCGATGGACGCACCAAGCAATCGAAAAGAAGAAATCGTAGAAGCAGCGGAAATCAAGATGAAGTACAAGGGATATATCGAGCGAGAGAAACTGATTGCCGACAAGATGCACCGCTTGGAGAATATCAAAATCAAGGGACGCTTCAAGTATTCCGAACTGCACGAAATCTCCACAGAAGGTCGCCAAAAGCTCGAAAGAATCGACCCAGAGACCTTGGCACAAGCAAGCCGCATCCCTGGCGTTTCGCCTAGCGACATCAACGTGATGCTCGTGCTACTCGGAAGATAACGCTACGCGATGTTTCACGTGAAACACACAAATCACAAAACTTTTGACTATAAGGCGGTTAGCTCAGGTTGCATCAACCAAATTATGGTTAAAGTTTTACTTGAAGTTATCGTGAAACAAATGTGTTTAGAACGAAGAAAAAACAAACAATAAATAACATAAAAAGAAGATGAACAATCAGCTATTATTAGACAATCTGCGTTGCATACCAGATTGGCCAATCAAGGGAGTCAACTTCCGTGATGTCACCACCCTATTCAAGAATCCCGCAGCTCTCAAAGAGATCAGCGACGAGATGTATGAACTTTACAAAGACAAAGGAATCACCAAGATTGTAGGCATCGAATCACGCGGTTTCGTCATGTCTTCCGCCTTGGCTATTCGCCTCGGCGCAGGAGTCGTTTTGTGCAGAAAGCCAGGCAAACTTCCATGCAAGACCGTACAGGAAAGTTATGCCAAGGAGTATGGTATCGACACCATCGAAATCCACGAAGATGCCATCAATGAAAACGACGTAGTACTACTCCACGATGACCTCCTCGCCACTGGCGGAACGATGAAAGCAGCTTGCGATTTGGTGAAGAAATTCCATCCAAAGAAGGTTTACGCTAACTTCATCATTGAACTTGTCAACGAGAATTTCGAAGGCAGAAAGATCTTTGATGATGATGTCGAGGTATCTACCTTGATGCAGTTGTAAACGGCAAAAAAAACAAAAATACGCTCCTAGGTGCGCCCTTGGCAATCCTAGGAGTATTCGTTTAGAAGCACCAGATGTTGCCACGCACAAAGTTTCACGTGAAACAAGTCAACATAAAATCCCTTTAAACAAAGGAGTTACGAGTATGACAAAGAAAGAAAACGAGGAAAGAATAGCCAAGTTAAAGAACATCGTATTGAGTATGCCGGAGAAGCCTGGCAGCTACCAATACTATGACGAGAACCATACTATTATATATGTAGGAAAGGCGAAAAACCTCAAAAGACGTGTTTCTTCTTATTTTCACAAGGAAGTGGATAGATACAAGACAAAAGTGCTCGTATCTAAGATTCACGACATCTCCTATACAGTGGTAAATACTGAGGAGGATGCACTTTTATTGGAAAATAGTCTTATCAAGAAGTACAATCCTAGATATAATGTTTTGCTGAAAGACGGCAAAACTTACCCTTCCATTTGCGTCACCAACGAGTATTTTCCTCGTATTTTCAAGACCAGAAACATCAACAAGAAATTCGGCACGTTCTTTGGCCCTTACCCTCACATCGGCAGTATGTATGCCGTTTTGGAGGTCATCAAGAAGCTCTACAAACCTCGTACTTGTCGATTTCCAATCACAAAAGAAGGTATCGCAGAAGGCAAATACAAGGCTTGTCTAGATTATCATATCCATAATTGCGGTGCTCCTTGCATCAACAAGCAAAGCTACGAGGAGTACCAAGAAAACATGCGTCAAGCCCGCGAGATTTTGAAGGGAAACACACGTGAAGTGAGCAAATATCTCTATGATATGATGATGAAAAACGCCGAAATTCTCAAGTTTGAGGTAGCTGAGGAATATAAAAGGAAGTACTTGTTGCTCGACGAATTTGAGGCTAAAAGCGAGGTGGTAAGCCATACCATTACAGACGTCGATGTCTTTACCATCGTCAACGATGATACCAACAAGAACGCTTTTATCAACTATATTCACGTGAAAAACGGAACTATCAACCAAAGCTTCACCTACGAATATAAGCGCAAGTTGGAAGAGAGCGACGAGGAACTGCTGATTACTGCCATTCCAGAGATTCGGGAGCGTTTCCACTCCACAGCCAAAGAGATTATCGTACCTTTCGAGATGGAATGGAAGTTGAAAGATGCCTCTTTCTTCGTGCCGCAAAGAGGCGACAAGAAGCATCTTCTAGACCTATCAGAGATGAACGGCAAGCAGTATAAATTCGACCGCCTCAAACAAGCCGAAAAGCTCAATCCTGAGCAAAAACAGACTCGCTTGATGAAGGAGCTACAGGCAAAACTAAAGCTTCCAAAGCTTCCATATCAGATAGAATGCTTTGATAACTCCAATATTTCGGGAGCTGACGCCGTGGCTGGCTGCATCGTATATAAAGGAATGAAACCATCCCGCAAGGATTATCGCAAATACAATATCAAGACGGTAGTTGGTCCTGATGATTACGCCTCCATGAAAGAGGTGGTAAGACGCAGATATAGCCGCATGATAGAGGAAGAAACGCCACTTCCCGACCTCATCATCACCGATGGTGGAAAGGGACAAATGGACGTGGTAAGAGACGTAGTTGTTGGTGAATTGCACCTAGACATCCCGATTGCCGGTCTTGCCAAGGACGACCGACACCGCACCAACGAGCTTCTATATGGTTTCCCTCCGCAAACCATTGCCTTACCGCCGGAGAGCGAGCTTTTCAAGGTGCTTACGCAGATACAAGACGAGGTGCATAGATACGCCATCACCTTCCATAGAGATAAGCGTTCCAAGCATGCCTTGCACTCGGAATTGGATGACATCAAGGGCATCGGCCCTAAGGCAAAAGAGGCACTCCTGAACAAATTCAAGAGCGTTAAGAAGATGAAAGAAACCAGTTTGGAAGCTCTCGCAGAGGTATTAGGCCCACACAAAGCAGAGCTATTGAGCACCTATTTTCAGCAAAAAGAGGCAAATAATCCGTCTGAAGGAAAATAACAACCCCTAAAAGGTGGGAATATCAAATAAAAAGCGTATATTTGCAGTAGGAAAAGCGCTCTATATATTACGTTAGGTGCTGACTCCCATTCATACAAAACAAGAAAAAGAAAAGAAGGTAATATGAGAATCGTAATACAGCGTGTGAGCCATGCCTCCGTCACCATTGAAGGAGACGTAAAATCTGCCATCCAGCAAGGTTATCTTATCCTCTTCGGAGTGGAGGAAAGCGACACTTCTGAGGACGTAGATTGGCTCGTCAAGAAAGTAATTGGATTGCGTGTTTTCGATGATGAGAACCACGTGATGAACCGCTCCATCATGGACATCAATGGCGAGATATTGGTCATCAGCCAGTTCACCCTATTCGCCAGCTACAAGAAGGGCAACCGTCCGAGTTGGTATCGTGCAGCCAAGCACGAAATCTCAGTTCCGCTCTACGAGGAGTTCTGCAAGAAGCTTTCAGAAGCCCTCGGAAAGCCAGTAGGAACGGGGGAATTTGGTGCAGACATGAAGGTAGAATTACTCAACGACGGTCCTGTCACCATTATGATGGATACCCACAACAAAGAGTAAAATAACTAGGCTTGGTGACAATAAAAACCATAAAATATGACAATAAAAGAAGCACAAGAAGCCGTTGACAAATGGATCAAGGAATACGGCGTTCGCTATTTCAGCGAGTTGACCAATATGGCTTGCCTCACAGAGGAGGTCGGTGAATTGGCTCGTGTCATTGCCCGAACATACGGCGACCAAAGCTTCAAGAAAGGCGAAAAACCTAATCTTGGAGAGGAGATGGCAGATGTCCTTTGGGTCTTGATTTGTCTGGCAAACCAAACTGGCGTCGACCTTACAGAAGAGCTACAAAAGAGCTTTGACAAGAAGACAAAACGGGATGCCGAAAGGCATAAAAACAACCCCAAGCTTAGCAATAAATAAGGCATTTTGGGATATGCGCTTCTTCACCATAAAAGGATGCACTTCTTCGAAGACAAGGATGCGCTTTGTTAGTCAGTATAAAAGCGCATCCTTGACCAACATAAAAGCGCATTGTTAGCATGCATAAAAGCGCATCATTAAATAGACTAAAAAACAACAATAATAATAGCAAAAAAATACGTAATTATGAGTAGCATTAAGGAACAAGTCCTTGCTCAGCAGCAGGGACAATACAACGAGAGCGACGACAAGTATTTGGCAGCTCTCAAGCAGTATAAGACAGACCTCAATGACGAGGAAGTAGCAGCAGAAGTCAAGAAGATTCTTGATGAGAAAGTGGCTGAAAATGAGACCTTGGAGGTAAAGAAATTCCTCTTCGGAAGCGTCGAGTTGACCTCTCTCCACACTGAGGATACAGAAGAAAGCATCCTCAAGATGATCGAGAAAGTAAACCAGTTTGCCAAAGATTATCCAGACCTTCCACACGTTGCCACCGTATGCACCTACCCTAATTTCGCTGGCCTTATCAGCCAGAGTTTGGAGGTAGATGGCGTAGAAATCGCTGTCGTAAGCGGCAATTTCCCTTCTTCTCAGACGTTTATTGAGGTAAAGGTAGCCGAGACAGCCTTGGCCATCAAAGACGGCGCTACAGAGGTCGATATCGTGATGCCAGTAGGTAAGTTCTTCAGCGAGGATTACGAGGGTGTATGCGATGATATTCAGGAGCTGAAGGAGACTTGTGGAGAGCACAAGATGAAGTGCATCCTAGAAACAGGCGACTTGAAGACCTGCAGCAACATCATGAAAGCCTCTATCCTAGCTATGTATGCCGGCGCAGATTACATCAAGACATCCACAGGTAAAGAGAAGATTTCCGCTACTCCAGAGGCTGTTTACGTGATGTGTAACGCCATCAAGGCTTACTACGACAAGACAGGCATTCAGATTGGTTTGAAGCCAGCTGGTGGCATCAACACCGTACATGACGCAGTGGTTTATTACACTATCGTAAAGGAAGTTTTAGGTGAGAAATGGTTGACTAACCAGTGGTTCCGCCTCGGTACTTCACGCCTGACCAACCTCCTATTGAGCGAGATTTTGGGCAAGGAAATCAAGTACTTCTAAAGAAAAGAAAGAGTATTTCATCATGGAAAACTAATTCATTCTAAAAGGAATGAAATGGTAACCCGATGAAAGGTTTTAATATTAAACGGCTGATTCTAATTGTTTAAGAATCAGCCGTTTAATATTTATTCAAAAAGATAATCTGATCAAAAGGAAAACTCCAAAAAGTGATCCTTTATCATTCGAAATTACATTTTTCTCTCGATCACATAATCGAGATAAGCTTTCAAGGCATTATAAATAGCCTTATCCTCCACATATGTATCCAAGAAGCTCATCGCCTCAGCATGAAAGTCCCACATACGTTTATCGGCATATTCAATACCGCCATTCTCCTTTGTGAATGCCACAAGACGGGCTATCTCATCAGCATTTACCTCATGTGATTTCACCTTACGAGCCAACTTCATCATCTCCTCGTCACCAGTGGATTTCAAGGCATAGATGACAGGCAAAGTCAGCTTTCCCTCAGCCATATCATTGCCCGTTGGCTTTCCTATCTCCTTAGAGTCGTAATAGTCGAAGATATCATCACGTATCTGGAAGATAATACCCAGATTCTGTCCAAATTTCTTTGCCTCCTCTATAGCTAGTGCAGCTGCATTTGCGGACATAGCTCCGATACCAGCACAAGCTTCAAACAAAGCTGCTGTCTTCTGCTTAATCACTTGATAATAAATATCTTCCGAGATTTCTTCATTACTGATACTATTCAACTGAAGAATTTCTCCATTGGATAAGATACGTCCCAATTCCGCAAGATAACGTACAATTTCTTCCGAATGAGAATATGAAACATGAAGCAATGCGGTAGAGAGGATATAATCACCCACAAGCACAGCCACCTTATTATTATAAGTCGCATTGACGCTAGCCTGTCCACGACGCTCACCACTCTCATCGACCACATCATCATGCACAAGAGATGCAGTATGAAGTAACTCCAAACCTACAGCGGAGTGTTGGGTAACGTCAGTAACCTTGCCGAAATTGCGAGCCATCAAGAGGATGAGCATTGGGCGCATACGCTTACCCGCACGCTGACGAATATGGTCGAGAGCATGCGAGAGAAGTCCATCGCTATGCATCAATGACTTATTAAACAAATCTATAAAGTCAGTCAATTCCGCCTCTATCGGCTGCTTGATAAGTGATAAATAATCCATTATTTGAGTGTTAAACTACTTAATTTCTGAAATTTGATACAAAATTAATCAATTCTTCTTGAAATGTGGCAATTTTTTAGTAATTTTACACCATAAATATGAATATTATGGATAAATTATTCCTTTTCGACGCTTACGCACTCATTTACAGGTCGTATTATGCGTTTATGAAAAAACCTCGAATCAACTCGAAGGGCTTGAATACATCATGTGTCATGGGCTTCTGCAATACCCTCAACGAGATCTTGACCAAGGAGAAACCTACCCATATCGGAGTGGCTTTCGACCATGGCAAAACCTTCCGTCATGAAGCTTTCCCTGCCTATAAGGCACAGCGTGAGGAGACACCGGAAGACATCAAACTCTCGGTACCTATCATCAAAAACATCCTCGAAGCTTACCATATCCCCATGCTTCAGGTGGATGGATTTGAGGCTGACGACATCATCGGTACCGTTGCCACTCAAGCTGGCAAAAAAGGTATCGAAACCTATATGCTCACTCCCGACAAGGACTATGGTCAACTCGTGAGAGAGAATGTCTATATGTACCGACCTCAGCATGGAGGTGGATATGAGAAACTGGGTGTCGAGGAAATCGAACAGAAGTATGGCATCTCTTCCCCACTCCAGGTCATCGACCTCTTGGCATTGATGGGCGACTCTGCCGACAACTTCCCTGGTTGTCCAGGTGTCGGTGAGAAGACAGCTGTCAAATTGATCAATGAGTTCGGAAGTGTCGAGGAGTTGATTGCCAACTCAGCTAAAGTGAAAGGCAAACTTCGCGAGAAGGTGGAAGCTGCTACTGAAGACATCAAGATGTCAAAGTTCCTGGCTACCATCCGAACCGACGTACCTGTCACCCAAAATTTGGACGACTTGAAGGTAGTCGAGCCAGACAAGGAGAAGTTGGACGAAATCTTCACCGAATTGGAATTTAAATCATTCGCCACACGAATCCTTAAAAAGCCTCAAAAAGTTCAAACAAAACCTACAGGAGAGCTCGATTTATTTGGCGCAGAGCAAGGCGACGGGCAAGACGAGCAAAAAAACACGAGTTTTGAGACCATTAAAAGTGTAGTACATAAGTACCAACTCATTGAAACAGAAGTGGATGCCAAGAAACTTTGTGATTTTTTAATGACAAAGCAAACTCTCAGCCTAGACACAGAGACCACTTCTACCCACGCAATCGATGCAGAATTGGTAGGTTTGAGCTTCTCTGTCGAAGAAAAAGAGTCTTACTACGTGGCAATCCCTGCCAATCGTGAAGAAGCTTTAAAATTCGTAAATATCTTCAAACCACTCTATGAGAACCCAGAAATTCTCAAGGTAGGACAGAACATCAAGTACGATTACGAAGTACTGATGAATTACGGAGTGGAAATCAAGGGAAAAATGTTCGACACGATGATTGCCCACTATCTCATCCAACCAGAGTTGTATCACAACATGGATTATTTGGCTGAGGTGTATCTCAACTACCAAACTGTTCACATCGAGGAACTGATAGGTCCGAAGGGCAAGAACCAAAAGTCGATGCGTGACCTCGCTCCATCGGAAGTGTATGAATATGCCGCCGAGGATGCCGACATCACACTGCGTCTCAAAAATATTCTCGAACCTAAATTGAAAGAACTCGAACTGGAGGATTTGTTCTGGAATGTGGAGATGCCGCTTGTTCCAGTCTTGGCGAGCATGGAGATGAACGGCGTATGTATCGACACCAATACACTCAAGGAAACATCCAGCAATCTGAGCAATCGATTAGCCGAGATAGAACATCACATCTACGAGTTGGCAGGTGAGTCGTTCAACATCGCCTCCCCTCGTCAAGTAGGAGAAATCTTATTCGGCAAAATGAAGATTGTGGAGAAGCCAAAGAAGACAAAGACTGGTCAGTATGTGACAAGCGAAGAGGTGTTGCAGCAGCTCCGCAGTAAGAGTCCGATCATAGATGAGATACTGAACTACAGAGGGTTAAAGAAATTATTGAGCACTTATGTGGATGCTCTGCCTAAGCTCATCAACCCTCGCACAGGCCATATCCACGCCTCGTTCAACCAAGCCATCACCGCCACTGGTCGTCTCTCATCCAGCGACCCTAACCTGCAGAATATCCCAGTAAGGGATGATGATGGCAAGGAGATTCGCCGTTGCTTCATTCCAGAGCCAGGCTGCTTGTTCTTCTCTGCCGACTACTCGCAGATAGAGTTGCGCATCATGGCACACCTGAGCGAGGACAAGAACATGGTGGAAGCCTTCCGTGAGGGCAGCGACATCCATGCCGCAACAGCCGCCAAGATATGGCATGAGGAAATATCGCAAGTCACTGATGCTCAGCGTAAGAAGGCAAAAACAGCCAACTTCGGAATCATCTATGGCATCACCACTTTCGGTCTAGCCCAGCGCATGAATATCGAGAACAAGGAGGCGAAGCAGATAATCGAGGATTACTTCCGCACCTTCCCTGGCGTGAAGGCTTATATGGAGAAGTCGAAGGAAATCGCCCGTGAGAAGGGGTATGCCGAAACCATCTTCCATCGCCGCCGCTACCTGCCAGACATCAGCAGTCGAAACGGAACTGTACGTGGATTTGCCGAGCGCAATGCCATCAACGCCCCTATCCAAGGTTCGGAGGCGGACATCATCAAGGTGGCGATGGTGCGCATCTTCAATCGTTTCAAGGCGGAGGGCATCAAGAGCAAGATGATTATCCAGGTACACGACGAGCTCAACTTCTCCGTTTATCCAGAGGAAAAGGAGAAAGTGGAGAAAATCGTGGTCGAAGAGATGCAGAATGCCTACCATCTCAGTGTGCCATTAGTGGCAGATGCTGGATGGGGAAAGAACTGGCTCGAAGCTCATTAAATGAGAAGCTAAAGCTAGATTTTAAAAGCCAAAGTAAGAGAGGTTTCTCTCACTATTTATAATAATAATGCCTATACCTTTCTGTTGCAAGAAAAGTATAGGCATATTTTTTACAGTAACACTGCAACATGGTAACACATCATGGAAGGAATCTTGAATGGTGCTACAGTTTCTTTATCACCGCCTCCAATTGTTCGCCCAAGCCAATCGTATAGCCTTGCGAGATCCAAACGACACGATTGAAGGTGTCAGAGATGGTGAATATCGGGAGGAGATTGGCATTCGTAAGTTTCATATTATCAACTACTTGCTTACGGATTATGCCATCCTTGTCAATACCAAAGATGATGTTGTTTGGCAAGCCAGGGAACTCGGAGATTCTGAACTTCTGGGCAGACTCCTCATCCTCAAATAAGAGGACGATAGGGCGATTCCAGTCCTCGAAAACCTTCGCCACCTTGGCGATGTCCTTCAAAGCATGATTGGTAGGTTCCTGTCCCACTCCTATCAATCCCATGATGAAGTAGCCTCGTCCCGTTTGGCTCAAAAGACTAACGTTCTTGGCATTCAAGAGATTAAACTTCGACTCCGAATCGAAGTTACCTATCACTGTCACTTCCGTCTCAGAAGTACGCAAATGCAGGGTTACCTCGGTTGTTTCGCCATGTTTCACATGAAACATTTGCATTTCAGACAACACGCCACCATTCGCTAAGCGAGTGCCTGATACCAAGGCATAGTCACCTTCATCAAGTTCTACACCTCCCTTGAAGGTATTGCTCCAAGTGATGCCTTCCTCCGGATATTCCAAGAGCGAGGTAGAGCCATCAGGATTGATGCGAGTAAGCGTGAAATGACTGTAGTACTTCGGATCATCCACTGCCTTATTTGCCTGATAATCAAGCTTCAGCAAGCCTTTCGGAGAAACTGTCGAAGAGGATTGTAAATCGAAATCAACATCAATCCATTCGCCTCCTCCCTGTTTGTATTGCGTCTTCTTGGTCACGGCATCCACTCGTGCATCTATGCCCAAACTGCGAGCCACATCCACGAAGAAAATCTTGCGCGAGCGTTCATCTGTCAAGCGAGAATTCCATACCCCAATAGGCGTCTGTGCGATTTGCAAGGCCTTCTTGTCAGGATTCAAACGGATGTTTTCCTTTACCCAAAGCACCAAGACGTAAGGGTTCTCACGGAACAAATCTGCCATCGAAGTCACCTTCATCTTCTTGTCGAATTTCATTCCCAATTGACTGCAAACACCCTTTGAGCACTTCTCATTCTCGAAAGTTTTCTCGAAGAACTGCTTGAAAGGCGTGATAATCATCTCATTTTCCACACGTGGCGACAATTGGTCGCTCTTGGCATTGAAGTTATCTTCCAAGATGTCCATCTGCATATCTCGCAAATCCTTATCACTCAATGTACTTAGCAACTTGATGGCACGAGCCAAATGTTTCTTGTGTAGCTTTAAGAAATCGAGGATGACAACATGGTTTCCGCTTGACTTCTGCAAGAAATTCATTAGATTGCTTACGGATTGGGTTACTTTCAAAGGAAGCGTATTAGCACAATTACCAAGCGTTACCAACTTACTTGAACCTATCAAAGAATCCCAATTAGCAACCGTAGGTTCTTCTCCCTTAGAAACCCAAATGCCCACTCCATTCCTAGTCAAGAATTTCTCTTCCACAAGACCATTCTCCACCAACGCCTTCAGGGCCGTCTCTTGGGTGTAAAAAGTAGCAAGATAAGCATGACGGATGGAATCCTCATAGGCAAATCGCTGCAAGTTCTTGGCTCTCATCTCGGCTGAGATCTCTGGCACATTGGCTTTCTCTGGAGGAGGAACGACGTCAAAGGAATCACGATAGCATATATTGCCAACAGTATGATTCAGCTTCACTACGATAGCCTTGTCCTTGCCAAACGAAGCCTTGGCAAAGCCATATTTTCCATCTTTCGATGCCCAAACCATCATGTCGCCTTTACCTGCCGAAAGGAAAGTCTTGCCATCCGAAGTCGTATATTTCGTCACGACACTGCAATATTCTGCATAGTTGTATATCTTGAAATCCACCCTTGCTCCATCTATAGGTTTTCCTACCTCATCCACGATCGAGAAGTCGATGCGAGCAGAAGAGCCATAGTTGTCTATTAGATTGATTTCCGTATAGTTAGAGGTACGGAGCATCACTTCCTCCGGGCCATTGTAATCGCCGAAAGCCTTGGTGTGCATCAGCATAGCACGAGAGGCAGGCGCATTAAACCAAGCAAGATTGAGCACCGCCTCTGGCTCGCAAGCTCCCAAGAAATACCATTTGCCATCAGCCCAAGCTTCCACCCAAGCATGGTTGTCGTCGGTATGCGCCCAACGAGGGGTATAAACCTGTCGAGCCGGTATGCCTATCGCCCTCAAGGCAGCCACCGTGAAAGTACTCTCCTCGCCACATCGTCCATAAGCCGAGCGAATGGTGGCGAGAGGAGCCGAAGTGCGGGCATCCGAAGGCTGATAAGTCACTCTCTCATGGCACCAGTGGTTCACCTCCAGGATGGCATCCTTCATGCTCATGCCCTTCACCCGCTCCTTCAACTCTCGATAGAACACTTGTCGGGAGTCATCGAGATTCTCATTGTTCACACGTATCGGCAACACGAAATGGCGGAAGAGCAACTCCGGCACTTCATTGCCCCAACTCATCTCCTTTCTTGCCTGAAAAGCGGTGCGTACATTCTGCAAGAAAAACGCTGTAGGATAGTCAGTTACGTCAGCCACTGGCATGTAGGCATAGAGGAAGCGCAGCGCCTCCTTCTCGTCTTCATCAGCCTTTCCATCCTTAAGGTCCTTCACGTCAAAAAACTTCTCACCCACCAGTGCCATCTTCTCTCCGAAGGCTTTCTCTACCTTCGAGCGATAGTTGGCATCCGTGATGAAATGTGCCTCACTAGCCATCGCCACTTGGAAAGAGGCGAAAAGCAAGAGAGCTAAGGTCATTAATCTCTGAATCATATTTTTCTGATACATATTATTTCCTATCCAAATTTGGGTGCTCGTTGGCAACTTTCTGTCTTGTACAGGATTGCTTCCCTCACTGATGACAACCATCACATACTTGTCTGTCTTGTTGAAATTCAGCCACAAACGCTCATAATCCAAATCATGAGAATGAGATGATTCTCACTCTTCAAGAATTGTACGATATAGTCAAGTTCCTTCACCCTATCAGTGAAGTCTGGGGCATCTACCAATGACCTGAATTTAAAGGGATTTTCCATCATCGAAATTTTTCGTAACGAAATTTTTCGCAAAGATAAGAAATCTTATTCAGAATGCCAAAAGATAACAAGAGTTTTTTCGCTGTAACATCGTAACACTATTCCATAGGAAATGTGTCGCAATCGCATCAAAAAAACAGAGATTGCGACACTTTTGAGGCGTTTTGCCCATGATTTGAGACGTAATTTCTCCCACTTGCCCATGATTTGCAACAAAAATCGGTCTCTCTTGCCCATGATTTGAGACAAGATCAAATATTTATTCCCAAAATTCATCCTATTTCATGCTAAACCAACAGAAAATGTGTCGCAATCTCATCAAAAAACAGAGATTGCGACACTTTTCTCATCCAAAACTGGTCGCAATCTCTGCTTTTTTTGTAACTTTGCGACAGTTTATCAATCCAAGGAGGTTACACTTCAATCACCTTCTTGAAAAACATCATCATTCATCAAACTATGAACAGAAAAGACTTCAAATTCGAGATATGCGCCAACAGCGTGGAGAGCTGCTTGGCTGCCCAGGAGGGCGGTGCCGACCGTGTGGAACTATGCGCAGGAATACCTGAGGGAGGCACGACCCCATCGTATGGCGAGATCAAAATGGCTCGCAAGTTGCTTACCACCACCAAGTTGCACGTCATCATCCGACCTCGTGGCGGTGATTTCCTCTACACACCGCTCGAACTGGAGCGCATGGAGGAAGACATCCGCATGTGCCGACAACTGGGAGTGGACGGCGTGGTCATCGGATGCCTCACCGAGGAGGGAGAGGTCGATATGGAGGCGAATCGCCGACTCATCAATGCTGCGAAAGGCTGCATCAATGCAACCGAAAGCCTTGCCCATGCACACGAAGACATTCAAGCACTTCGTCCGATGTCCGTCACTTTCCATCGCGCCTTCGACCGAACCGCGAACCCCATGAAGGCCCTAGACGACATCATCGCCCTTGGCTGCGATAGAATCCTCACCTCCGGGCAACAGCCGAAAGCTATCGACGGCATCGGCTTGCTCGCCAAACTCGAAGAGAAAATCAAAAATATGAATGATCTTGACGACAAAATCCGCAATACTGATAGGAAAAAACCGAAGACAAGAGCTATCCAGCTCCTTGCTGGCAGCGGCGTGAATGAGGACAACATCCGAGAGATTTTCGATGCCACAGGCATCCACGAGTATCACTTCTCTGCTAGAGTCAACGTGCCTAGCCGCATGAAGCACTACAACCACGAGGTCTATATGGGGGCCAAGGGAGCTGATGAAGCCAACTCGCTCGTCACCTCTGCCGAAAGAGTAAAGAATACGATCGAGAAACTCTGTCGTCTATAGCGACCACCCATGGTCGCCTATAGCGCCTAAGCTTTGTCGTCTATGACGACCTATCCCATCCTCAATACCGCCCCATAGGATGGAGCTATCTGCATGGGAATTCAGCCAAAAGACACATTTTTCAGCCATCACAAGCCGATTTCCACGACCTTATCCACATCCGTTGGCACTTTGTCGAGCGTTATCACCACGCCTCCATCACATGTCTCTACCTTCACCGCCTTCTTGCTTACGAAGTCGAAAGCCTTCTTCACCTTGCGATTTCCGGTAGGAAGGAAGAGCGATTTGTCTTTCAGATTGAGGATATGCACGAAGAGACGATTGCCTTTCTGGGTGGTCACGCCCCAGTCGTGAGGAGCCACGATGCCGCCACGAGTGCCATAGATAGTCTCGCCATAGGTCTTCATCCACTCGCCCATCTCAGCCAGTCGCTCCAAAGCCACGGCAGGGAGTTCGCCATCGGGCTGAGGACCAATGTTCATGAGCAAGTTGGCATTCTTGCCCGCCGCATTCACGAGATAGTGAATCAAAGTCTTGGTCGATTTGTAATCCTGGTCGGTTATCTTGTAGCCCCACATGCCGTTCATCGTCTCGCAGGTTTCGAGCGGCAGAGGACTGATGTCTTGTCCCGAAAGTCCAGCCTTGTTCTCGCCGGGGAGGTCACGCTCGAAGATTTGGATGTCCTCGCCCTCGAAAGGCACCTGGTGATGATTGTTGCCCACCAAGCAAGCCGGTTGCAGACGATGAATCAAACTGTATTGCCCCGGCAGTTGCCAGTCGAAATCAGGATTTTGGTCTTGATCCCACCAACCATCAAACCATATCGCCCCTATCTTGCCATAATTGGTGAGGAGTTCGGTGAGCTGGTTGTTCATGAATTGATAGTAGCTCTTCCAGTTGCCCTTAGGGTTCGGGCGACCTGTGCCACGACCCGTTCTGCCCCACACGGCATCCTCACGATACCAGTCGATATGCGAGTAGTAGAAGTGGAGTCGGATGCCCTGCTTGTGGCATTCATCGGCGAGTTCCTTGAGGATGTCACGATGGAAAGGGGTGGCATCCACGATGTTGTAATCCGAATACTTCGTCTTGAACATCGAGAAACCCTCATGATGGCGAGTGGTGAAGCAGATGTACTTGGCTCCCGAAGCCTTGATGGCTGCCACCCACTTCGCCGCATCGAAATGGGAAGGATAGAAGCCACCCGCCAACTTGGCGTACTCCTTGTAGTTCAAGTCCTTGTTGGTCATCGTCCATTCGCCCGTGGCGAGCATACTGTACAATCCCCAGTGCAAGAAGATACCAAACTTATCGTCTTGGAACTCCTTTCGAGACTCCAGGTTCTCAGGGGTCGGCTGATAATGCTGGGAATCATTCTCCGAAGAAAGATCATTACGAAGAGAAGTCTCAGCGATAAAATTCTCCGCGCAAGCCGGCGAGCAAGCGCAAGCCATCGCAAGGGCAATGGCGCAAGTTTTGAGTTTTATTTCCATCAGTTTTATCATTTTCAAATGAATATCGCTCGCAAAAATACAACATATTCGTCATACTCCAAGCACGCTTTTCCCGAAAAATGCTCCTTTTAACATCATTTGCCTAAAAATACTTTGAACCTATCGGATAAAATTGTAAATTTGCAACATCTATCAAGCATGACGCGCTCTTCTGACACATGTCCGTCAGACTTGATGGATAAAAGTGAAATCAACGCAGTATTAACCTCAAAAACAGAAACATTATGAAGAAGTATGTATGTGACGTATGTGGTTGGGTATATGACCCAGCAGTAGGCGACCCTGATGGCGGCATTGCCCCAGGAACAGCCTTCGAGGACATCCCAGACGATTGGGTATGCCCACTTTGCGGAGTTGGCAAGGACGAGTTCTCCCCTGTAGAGGAGTAATCTCTCCGCCATCATTCCCATAGAGCCTCATCGGGCTTTATGCTATCATCATTTTAACCTTTCTAGAGGAGGAACGATTATGACAAAGACAAGAGAAATCTATCGTTGCACGGTATGTGGCAACGTAGTGGAAGTAGTAAATCCTGGTGCCGTGCTGAGTTGTTGCGGTCAGCCGATGAAGCAGATGAAAGAGAACACCACGGATGGTGCCAAGGAGAAGCATGTGCCCGTGATAGAAGCCATCGAGGGCGGCTATCGTGTAAAGGTAGGAAGCGCAGAGCATCCGATGCTGCCAGAGCATTACATCCAGTGGATAGAGTTGCTCACCCCTACCGATGTGCTTCGCCATGAGCTGAAGCCTGGCGAGAAGCCAGAGGCCATCTTCCTGACGGATGCCAAGGAGGTAACGGCTCGCGAATATTGCAACCTGCATGGGTTGTGGAAGGGATAAGACAACCCAAGTTTGGAATAAGGTTGTAATGGCTTAGATAAGACCACAAATATCATCAAAGTGTCGTAATCTCTGATTTTTTATGAGATTACGACACTTTTCTCGTTAGAAAGTTGTCGTAATCAAATAAAAAGCGTAACTTTGCGAGAATTATCACAACTCTAAAAGTACTTGGATATAGCCAATGGCGCAATTTCGAATCGTCAATGGCAAGCCTACATTTGAAGGCATCGCCAAGGCAAACTTGAAGGATATGGTGACTAGTTGCGCTGAGTATTTCGATGATAGCCTGTCTTCATTTACATTCTCTCGATGAAGCTCTTGCCGGCTCCCTTGCCCTTATACCGAGTCTTGCCCATCGCATTGAAACTATAACGTGCCGTCAATGTGAGGCGTTGGAAATCATAGCAATTTCGCTCCTGACCCAAGATATGCGTCTGCGTGAGGATATGATTTCCCAAGTCTATCGCCACATTGTTGTAAGTCTTGTGGAAGATGTCGCTCACCACGAGTCGAAGCGTCAAGGCATCATGGCTCAAGAAGGATTTCTGGATAGCACAAGAGAGATTCCAACTCCAATTCTTGATCTCGGCATTGCCAAAGTGGCAAGCACTCATCAACTCTGAGTTCAACTCCAACTGCCAAGCCCCCTTGCCATCCTCATTCTTGGTAGGCAGACGGAAGGCGTTGTTGAGGTTGCAAATCATCATCGGCTTGCCATAACTCACCTCTCGCTTGCCCGTGGCAGAACGAGGGTCGTCGAGCGAGAACGACAACCATTGCTTCTGTACGCCAAGGGTATAGTTGGGTTGCCAAATGCCCACCACAGGCGATAAGTTGACAAAGGCACTCAACTGATGGATAGGTTTGTCGAAGTTCACCCAACTGACGAGCACCGTCCCTTCTTCATCGTATGGATACATCCAGTCGTAGATGCCATCTTTCGTATAGAGATAGCCGAGCGAGAGTGCCATGAAACGCCATCTGGCATTGACACCCACCTCATGCCTGGTCTCATTGGCAAGCGTAGGATTGCCAGTGGAGAGGGTGAAGCGATTGTTGTATTCGATATTGCTGCGCAAGTTGCGATAGTTGGGACGGCGAGTCTTCACGGCATATGAAACCGAACCTTGCACCTCGCCTATACGAGTTGCCCAACTGAGATAAGGATAGAGATGGTCGTGACGGCAACTCAAGTTGGCAGAAGAAGCTAGGGCATCCTCATAACTGAAATCGACATGCTCATATCTCACGCCCAAACTCCACATACCCCATCGTGGTATCATCTTGCCATACTCCACAAAGGCAGCATAAGTATTCTCCTCCACCTCATTCCGTGAGTCGCTGATGCTGGTGGCATTGATGCTATAGTCGCTCTTTCGGTTGACAAAGGCGAGTTCTGTACCGAAGTTCAACTTGCCTCTCCCAAGAGGACGGGAGAGGACGAGTTTGGTGGCAATGAGTCGGTTTTCGGTAGATGTCAACGAGTTGACTTCCCGATTTTCTATCTCTGAGGCTTCTGAGGTATAGGTATCCACGCCCTCATTCGTCTGATAATAATCCACATTCCAGTCTATCTCCCACTTGCCCCACTTACCTAGATAATAGGCATTGGCAAGCCATGAGCGAGAATGATCGGTATCGGTATGGGTATTAGAGAGCAGTCGATCTATCAGGCGATAGTCATTCTTTGCCATATTGCCCAAGGCATCGCACTTGGAGATGTCATTGGTCATCAAGAAGTCGCCCACTCCCTTCAAGTTCTCATAGTGCTCCACCTTCATGCCCACGCTATGTTTTTCGGCTATCTGCCAATCAGCTCCCACTTGCAGATTCACACTGTTGTATCTTTGACTCAAGTCGGTAGTGCCATCCTGACGATAGGCAAACGGCAAATAATTTCCCACCGCATTGCCGGCCTCATCGGAACGCTGCTTGTAGAAGGTATTCTGCGTCACACGAGTGGCATAGCACCCTAGATAGTTTTGGTCGTATGTAAACCCACCAAAGACATCGAGCGAACGATGATGATAGTTGACACGCAGGTTGGAGTTCCATTGGTTGTTGGTACAGGAAAGTGCCTTTACGTCACGAGTGTCAAGGGTGATGCCGAAGCCATCTCCTTGTTTGCGAAGGGTACGAATGCGAACCACGGCTGATGTCTGCGCATCATATCTCGCCCCAGGCGTGGAAATCACCTCCACATCTTTAATCTCATGACTGGAGATACGCTGAAGTTCCGTCAGGTCGGTCACCTTTCTGCCATTGACATAATAGATGGGCGTACCCTTGCCTATCACCTGCAATTCTCCATTTCGGGTCATCATGCCTGGCACCTTAGCCAGGGCATCAACCGCCGTACCCGCATTCGCCACCGCCGTACCCACGATTCGGGTAAGCATCGCATCGCCATTCATACGAGTTTTGGAAGGCACTGTCACCTTCACTTCTTGCAGCGTGAGTGACTTGTAGATGGAATCCTGTGCTGCCGACAAGGAATCGGAAGGAGCCTCCATCTTTTCGGCTTGACATACGATAGAAGATGTAGCGGCAAGCATTGATAAAGCTAATTGTATCATATCTTTATATTTTTGAAGTTATTCTCCTCGAATATCAGGCTCTTTTTCATTGAGCCATGAATCATTTGACGCTTGCAAAGTTAAGGGGAATTCCATCTCCTTGCAAGAGGAGGGACAGAAGGGAGGCGATTTTGGGACATTCATCTATCAATAGGGACAATTGGTAGCGTTTTGGGATAAATGGTTGAGCGATTCACGCTGTTTTTCAACGATTTTGCTTACCTTTGCAGCGACAAATCGCAAAAGAAAGAATATGAAAGAACTCACCATCATCACCAAGGGAGCCATCAAGAATTGTCTCTTTGTCATGCTCTTCCTCGCCCTCATCCAACCCTTCGGCATCGACACCATCGAGAAAGGGCGCATCCCTTTCATCCTTGCCGAAACCGCTTGTGCCTTCGTGAGCGTCATCGTCGCCTTGCTTCTATCCAACGTGGTCATGCGTAGCACGATCAAAGAGGAGAGTTTGGGGAAGGCGATGGTACACATCTTGGTTTTCTTCCTCATCAATACCCCTATCCTCGGTGCCATGCTGCTCACATTCGTGAGTTGGTTCAATGCCGGCAATCCCCTGCTCTACTGGTTACTCGAAGACGGTAGGTTTAACATCTGGGCATGGGGCACCATGAGCCTCAACGTCTCTTCGGTTTCCGTCATCGTAGCTTTCATCGTCATCTACCAAGTGAGAAATGACAAGCTCCTGCAAAGGTTGAAGGAAGTGGAGCAAATGAACCAACGCCTGGAAGCACGCCAGGAAGAAATGGAAGAGGAAGAGATGATAGAGTTCATAGGACAGGGGCAGAAATCACATTTGGAAGTTTCTGCACAGAGCATCATCTATGTGGAGTCGATGGCCAACTACGCCGACATCTGCTATATCTCTGACAACGAGATTCATCATTCCACGCTCCGTATCACCCTCAAACAGGTGAGGGAGGCACTCGCCCATATCGACTGCATCGTGCAGTGCCATCGTGCTTTCCTAGTCAACATCAATTTCATCCAGAAAATCACCGACCGCAACTCTGGCTATCAGCTCCAGCTCTTTGGCTTGGAAAAACAGATACCGGTGTCTCGTGCCAATGAGAGCATCATCAAGGAGAAACTTAGCTAACAAGGGGTATATCGTGAGAAAGTAGCACTTTTTAGTTAATTTACCACGATTTATTTTGTATTGTCTCCAATTTGCAGTAACTTTGCACGCAGAAATTTAAACGTTTAAAGATAAAATGGCATTAAAATGTGGTATTGTGGGTCTTCCTAACGTAGGAAAATCCACATTGTTCAACTGTCTGTCTAGTGCAAAGGCACAGGCAGCTAACTTCCCTTTCTGTACTATCGAACCAAACTTGGGTGTCATCACCGTACCAGATGAGCGACTCAACAAGTTGGCAGAAATCGTTCACCCAGGTCGTATCGTACCAGCTACTTGCGAGATTGTTGACATCGCTGGTCTTGTCAAGGGTGCCAGCAAGGGCGAGGGTCTTGGTAATAAGTTCTTGGGAAATATTCGTGAGTGTGATGCTATCATCCACGTCATCCGTTGCTTCGATGATGATAACATCGTACGTGAGGGCGGTGCTGCCGTTGACCCATTGGAGGACAAGAGCATCATCGACACCGAGTTGCAGCTCAAGGACTTGGAGACCATCGAGTCACAACTTGCCAAGCAGCAGAAGACTGCCGCTGCAGGCAATAAGGACGCCAAGACCATGGTAAAGGTCTTGGAGGCTTACAAGGCTGTATTGGAGCAAGGCAAGAACGCTCGTTCCGTAGGCGAATTTGATACCAAGGAAGAGGAGAAAGCCGCTCACGACTTGTTCCTTCTCACTACCAAACCAGTGCTCTACGTGGCCAATGTCGATGAGGCATCTGCCAAGACTGGCAATGAGTATAGCAAGAAGGTAGAGGCTATCGCTGCCGAGGAAGGTGCAGAGTGCATGGTCATCGCTGCCAAGACTGAGGAAGACATCGCATCGCTCGAAACCTACGAGGACAAGCAGATGTTCTTGGAGGAACTCGGCTTGGAGGAGAGTGGTGTCAACCGACTCATCAAGAAAGCATACGCTCTCTTGAACCTGGAGACCTTCATCACCGCTGGTGAGATGGAGGTGAAGGCATGGACCTATCACAAGGGCTGGAAGGCTCCACAGTGCGCTGGTGTCATCCACACCGACTTCGAGAAGGGATTCATCCGTGCTGAGGTCATCAAGTACGACGACTATATCAAGTATGGTTCCGAGGCTGCCGTTCGCGAGGCTGGAAAGCTTGGCATCGAGGGCAAGGAGTATGTGGTACAGGATGGCGACATTATGCACTTCAGATTTAATGTATAATGGCAAATTTACTCAACTATATCGTATGGGACCCAGACCCCATCTTGGCGCATCTGGGTCCCTTGACCATTCGCTACTACTCCACTTGCTGGCTCGTGGGATTGCTGCTCGGCTACCTGTTGATGCAGCGTCTCTACAAGGAGCAGAAGATAGAGGCAGAGAAGTTTGAACCACTTTTCCTCTACATCTTCATCGGCATCTTGGTGGGAGCACGCTTGGGGCATTGCCTCTTCTATCAGCCGGAGTATTTCCTCTCACAGTGGGATCACGTCATCGAAATGCTGATACCATTCCATCACATGCCCGATGGCAGTTGGAAACTCACGGGTTATGAGGGATTGGCAAGTCACGGAGGCGTATTCGGCATGTTTGTGGCGATATGGCTCTACTGCTACAACGTGAAGGTAAAGGGCTGGGTGGTGCTCGACAACATGGGCATCTGCTCTGGCATCGCCGCCATGTTCATCCGTCTCGGCAACTTGATGAACTCCGAGATCATCGGCAAGGTGACCGATGTGCCATGGGCATTCATCTTCGTCAAGGAAGACCAATACCCACGCCATCCAGGGCAACTCTATGAGGCTATCGCCTATCTCATCATCTTCCTCCTCATCATCTTCATCTACAAGAAGAAAGGACCGAAGAGCGTGGGCACGGGTCTCTACTTCGGACTATGCCTCACCTTGATATTCACCTTCCGTTTCTTCATCGAATATACAAAGGAGATTCAGGTGGCATTCGAGGCAGGTTTGCCTATGGATATGGGACAGATACTCAGCATCCCTCTCATCCTCCTGGGCGTTTGGAGCATCGCCTCCAGCTTCAAGAGAAGTCAGCTCCTAGAAAAATAAAAAAGGACTATCGGCGAAAAGCCAAGGCATGACATCAATCACAGCATGAATAGGCGACAAATGTACATAGGCATCATCTCATTGGTTTGCTGCGCTCTCGTGGCAATCGGGGTAACCTTGCGCCTACGCAAGACCAGCCCACAGAGACCCATCATTGCCAAAAAGACGATAACGCAGAAACCGAAACCACAAGCCGTAGATACCGTCAAGAAGGTAAAACCTACCGTCAAGAAGATGGACTTCAACATCTCTGGCACACTCATCGACACGGATGGCAACGGAGTGGCTGATGTCATCGTGAGTGATGGATATACCTGTGTAAAGACCGATTCCTTAGGACATTATCAGATGAAGCGAGATAGTTTGGCTCGCTTCATCTATTATTCCGTACCTGCCGACTGCGAGGTTCCCACTCATTCGGAAACCGACCGCACGGCTTGCTTCTACCAAACTGTAAGCAACGACAAGAAAGTGTATGACTTCACCTTGACCCGACTTCCCGGTGGCAAGGAAAATCACTATAAGATGATCGTCATCGGTGACCCACAGGTAACCAATGCCTTCAATCCTTATTACACTTCTCCCGATGACAATCCCGTGAAGAAAAGCGACTTGGAGCGATTCACCACGCAGACGATGAAGGACATCAAGACCACCATCCGCAATCTGCCCAACGGCACGCCGGTATATGGTCTCAGCATGGGCGATGACGTTCAATATTATGGTGGTTACAACGCCCAGTTGGAGCGCCAGATAAGAGAGGCTTTGGGTTCATCGGAGATGCGTCTATTCTCTGTCATCGGCAACCACGACCAAGACGGCAAGACTCTCTACAAACGCAAGTGGGAGGACAGTTTCGGTCCTACCGACTTCTCCTTCGACCGTGGTGACGAGCACTATGTCTGCATCAACAACTGTTTCTTCACCCGAAAAGGATATTATTCACCTGGCGAACTTCACGCCACGCAAGTGAAATGGCTCAAGGAAGACCTCGCCCTCACTCCAAAGGACAAGAAGGTCATCCTCTGTTATCACATCCCATTCACCTTTGGCAACACACCTTTCAAGAATGCCAAACCAGTGGGCATAGAGACAGAAGAAGGTCACTTTACCTCTTCTCGCCTCTCCTCGCTCCTGGCTCTCCTGAAGGAGTTCAAGGGTGGGTATGAACTCTTCTGCGGCCACACCCACTTCGCCCTCAACCACGAGATAGAATATGAAGGCAAACACGTGATGGAGCATTGCCATGCCGCAGCTTGTGGCAATATTTGGCAATCCAACATCAATATCTGTGGTACGCCAAATGGCTACTACGTCTATACCTTCAAGGGCACCCAACTGTCTGATTGCTATTACAAGGGCACTTTCTGGGACAAGACCAAACAGATGACCCTCTTCCGTGCCGACACCGACTACAATGGTGAGAGTTATGCGGAGGATTGGAAGTTGGAGAAGGGCAAGCATATCTTGATAGCCAATGTCTTCAACGCCGACTCCCGTTGGAAGATATATGCCTTGGAAAATGGCAAGGAGTACCCGATGAAGCGTCTGAGCAGCAAGAATCAGGATGCCTTTGCCACGGGTTATCACCACAAGTACATCCAGTGCGCTCCTTATCGCTTCATCAGCAAGCAGAATGGTTATCTCTTGATGAATCACCTCTTCTATTATGAGCCTACCTCGCCAGATGCCCACATCACCATCAAGGCTATCGACCCATACGGTCATATCTACACGGGTAGCAGCTCCGAGGTCATCACCGCTCCTTTTGCCAACTTCGCCCACTACTACAAGAGTGAGAAATTATCTCCCCAATAATATCTTCTTGATGTCGTTGAGCTTGTTCAAAGCCTCAACAGGTGTGAGATTGTTGACATCCAAGCCGAGTATCTCATCACGTATCTGACAGAGCACAGGATCATCGAGCTGGAAGAAACTGAGCTGTACGCCATCCTTCGGTTCGTCGAGATGCTGCACATTCGGCTTGCCAGCACCTCCTACTCCCTCATTGTCATCCTCCAACTGCTTCAAGATGACATTGGCACGATTCACGATGCTGCGAGGCATACCAGCTATCTCCGCCACATGAATACCGAAGGAGTGCTCACTGCCGCCCGGTTCCAACTTACGTAGAAAGATAACCTTGCCATCTACCTCCTTCACACTCACATTGAAGTTCTTGATGCGAGGGAAGTTCTTCTCCATCTCGTTCAACTCATGATAGTGAGTGGCGAAGAGCGTACGAGCTTGCGCCTTCTTATGCTCATGCAGATACTCCACGATAGCCCAAGCGATGGAAATGCCATCGTAGGTGGAAGTACCACGACCCAACTCATCGAAGAGCACCAACGAGCGTGGCGATACATTGTTCAAGATATTCGCCGCCTCAGTCATCTCCACCATAAAGGTTGATTCGCCCAAGGAAATGTTGTCGCTCGCTCCCACACGAGTGAAAATCTTATCAACCAAGCCCACTCTTGCGCTCTCTGCCGGCACGAAACATCCCACTTGGGCTAACAGTACAATCAGTGCCGTTTGACGCAAGAGAGCCGATTTACCAGCCATGTTAGGACCCGTAATCATCATAATCTGCTGTTTCTCGGTATCAAGCAGCACATCGTTTGGCACATATCGCTCGCCCAATGGCAACTGAGTTTCTATCACAGGGTGACGACCTTGCTTGATGTCGAGCACCTGGGAATCGTCAATAACAGGACGCACATAGCGATTCTCATCCGATGCCTTGGCAAAAGAGAGAAGGCAATCCATACGAGCGATGAGATTGGCATTGATCTGAATCTGAGGGATATACTCCTGCATGGCAGCTATCAACTCATTGAAAAGCTGTGCTTCCAATATCAAAATCTTCTCATCAGCTCCCAATATCTTTTCCTCATATTCCTTCAATTCTTGGGTGATATATCGCTCGGCTTGCGCCAAAGTCTGCTTGCGAATCCAGTCGGCAGGCACCTTGTCCTTGAAGGTATTGCGCACTTCGAGGTAATAGCCGAAGACATTGTTATATCCCACTTTCAAACTGGAGATACCCGTCTTCTCAATCTCCCGCTCCTGTATCTTGAGCAGATAATCCTTGCCGTGGCGACTGATGGAACGAAGGTCATCCAACTCAGCATTATAGCCATCGGCGATGACATCGCCCTTGTTGACCAACTGTGGTGGGTCGGGCTGAATCTCCTTGGCGATACGGTCTCTGAGCGTCTCGCAAAGATTGAGTTGGTCGCCCACTCTCTGGAGGGCTTCGTTCTTGGCATGTTCGCAGGCAATCTTGATAGGTTGGATAGCCTCCAGGGCATTCTTCAACTGCACTACCTCACGAGGCGATACTCTGCCCACTGCCACCTTGGAGATGATACGCTCCAAGTCGCCGATGCGATGGAACTGGTCATCGAGGAGCTGACGGAACTCAGGCTCCTTGAAGAAATACTCCACGATGTCGAGTCGCTCATTGATGGGTTTAACATCCTTCAGAGGGAAAACAAGCCAACGGCGAAGCATACGACCACCCATTGCCGTCACCGTTCGGTCGATGACATTGAGAAGTGACGAACCATCCTCCTGCATCGGAGCCACCAACTCCAAGCTACGGATGGTAAAGCGATCCATGCGCACAAATTTATCCTCCTCGATGCGAGAGAGAGCCGTGATATGCTTGATTTGGGTATGCTGGGTAATCTCCAAGTATTGCATGATGGCACCGCTGGCGATGATACCATTCTTCAGGTGCTCCACACCGAAACCTTTCAGTGACTTCGTCTTGAAATGAGACAAGAGTTTCTGTCGGGCGGTTTGCTCGGTGAAGACCCAGTCATCCAACTCAAAGGTACAATACTTGGTACCAAAGTTTTGCTCAAACTTCGACTTCATGGCACGATCATAAAGCACCTCTTTCGGCTGGAAGTTGCCCATCAACTTCTCCACATAGTCGGGCGTACCCTCACCGGTGAGGAATTCTCCCGTAGAGATGTCGAGGAAGCTCACGCCACAAGCAGCCTTACCGAAGTGGACAGCAGCGAGGAAGTTGTTCTCCTTGTAGTTCAAGACGTTGTCGCCCATCGCCACACCGGGAGTCACCAGTTCGGTAATGCCACGCTTCACCATCTTGTCCATCTGGCTCAAGCCTTTCTTGCCCTTGATTTCCTGTCGCTTCTTCTTCGGGTCTTCCAGTTGGTCGCATACAGCCACACGCTTGCCAGCCCTAATGAGTTTCGGCAAGTAGGTGTCGAGTGCATGATGAGGGAATCCAGCCATCTCTGCCCCACCAGCCGAACCGCCATTGTTACGGCGAGTCAGCGTGATGCCGAGCACTTTGGAAGCCTCTATCGCATCTTCGCAATAAGTTTCGTAGAAGTCGCCACAACGGAAAAGCAACAATGCTTCGGGGTGCTTGGATTTCATCTCGAAGAATTGTCGCATCATCGGCGTAAGACCTTTATTATCGTTTGCCATTGTTATCTTTCTTTTTCTATGTTAGAAATGCAAAAATACAAAATATTAACCAAAGGTAAGTTACCCTAGGGTAATATTTAGCGTTTTTTCACCTGCTCTTTTCCCATTTTGTTAATTATAACTAACAAAAGCGCAATTTTCATTAGTTTTATTAAGTATGCCAAACAAAAATGGTATTTTTGCCAAAAGTTTTAAGTATAACTAATAAAAATAAGTATGATACAGCTCATCAATCGTCGGATATACACAGAGCGAATAGCTCCATTTATCAATAAGAACATCATCAAAGTGCTCACAGGGCAACGCCGTGTGGGAAAAAGTTGCATCTTGAGACAAATACAGAACCATATAGAACAAACACAACCAGACAGCAACATCATCTGCATCAACAAGGAGTTGGAGGAGTTTGCCTTTATGCGTTCCCATGAAGAGCTGTCTGCCTATGTTAGCGAACATTTGAAAACAGACAAGAACAACTATCTGTTCATAGATGAAGTGCAAGACATACAGGGATTTGAGCATACCCTCAGAAGCCTACAAGCACAAGATGCCTGCGACATCTATATCACAGGTAGCAATGCCACGATGCTATCCAGTGAGTTATCCACATACCTCTCAGGAAGATATGTGGAATTTCATATCCACAGCTTGAGTTATCTTGAGTTTTTGGAGTTTCACAAGTTGGCGGCTTCTACACAAAGTCTGCGCCTATACTTAACGATAGGCGGACTCCCCTATTTGAGCAACCTACCCCTGGACAGAGACATCGACTTTGAATATCTCCGCAATGTATATTCCACCATCATGCTTAAGGACGTGGTGAAAAGAGAATCCATTCGTAATGTGGACTTCTTGGAATCCTTGGCTCTATACACTGCTGACAATGTAGGAAATCTCTTTTCTGCCAACAACATCAGCCGCTATCTCAAATCGCAGCACGTTAGCATTTCGCCTCTGCAAGTAATCAACTACCTTAGGGCACTTCAAAATGCATACCTTATCAATAAGGTGCGCCGCATTGACGTGAATGGACTTAAGACATTTGAGATTGGCGACAAGTATTATTTCGAAGATCTGGGACTCAGAAATTGCCACTTCGGTTTCAATATGCAAAAGGACATCAACAAACTGATGGAGAATGCCATCTATCTGCACCTTGCCAACAAGCAATATGAGATATACACTGGTCAACAAACAGGAGGTCGCGAAATTGATTTTGTTGCGAAGAAAGGAGATGAAGTAGTCTATATTCAATCTACCTATATGATGGCAGATGAGAGTACTCGACAAAGAGAATTTGGTAATCTTCAAGCCATTCGCAATAATTACGCTAAGTATGTAGTAAGCCTAGACGAATGGACCAGCGGCAGCAGCGTGGATGGAATCAAGCACATCCATCTAGGTGATTTTCTGAGGCTCTAGCTACTTTTACTAAAAAGTTTTCTTTGTACCTAAAATCCGCAGTCATATAATTTAAGATTTTTTATAAGCACCTGAGCAACAAAATGTTGCTCAGGATTTTACCATGTCAAAAATTTCACTTATCTTAGTGATGCAAAAAATAAAAACAAATAAAATTTTGAATGATATGACAAAGGTACAAATAAAACCCGAGAAATTCACGCCTTTTGGTGGACTTTTTTATGTTGCGAACCAATTTATGCATCATATTATGCCACATGTGGACAATTATCTTGGAAGAAGGAGCCAATTGGTGGGCTATCAATATGGTGAGATACTTCTCACAATGGCTAGCAATTTCTTCAGTAGGGGCAACCTATAATTATTCCAAAACAAAAATGCTACAGAAATGAGAGATTGGGGGCAAAAGCTGCTGTTTTGCGCCTACACTCCTACAAAAGTCGTTGTCAGAGAGTACCATCAAGCGGTTATCCTCGTCCCAGTACATCTCACGAGTAGTATTCGTAGAGTCGTTCGTTACCAGTGTTGGATTACCGTTGGCATCATAGGTGTAATGGTCGTGACCAATCTGCGTCGGAGCCGTCGGGTGGTTACTGTCCTCATACTTATAAGCAAAGTTATAAGACTTAGCAGTTGTCGTTGAGTCCACCTTCTGTACCTTAGTGAGCGGTTCACTCATCCGTCCGAACGACATTACCATATCGTAACTTGCACTTTTTGCCTTACCGTTTGCATGAACAAGGCGGTTCAGCTCGTCATATTCATACGTGTGCGAACTCCTTCCTCCCAGCTTCGCCTTGTTGAGTTTCGTCAGGAGGTTGCCTGCCGCATCATAAGTCATCATTTATTTTTCATTCTTAAGCTCCTCTCGATCACGAATCCTTTTGATAAATTTTAGACAGCACGAATATAAACAGACTATCGTAAATAAAAAAACAACATCCCATAAAAAAGGCTCTATAAGTAACTTATTGTATGGAAAAGTGGAATCATATTTTGCACTCGTTAAATGGATAAAAATAAAAGGTAAACCAATATCTATTTTTCCATCACTAGAAAAAGAAAATATATAGAATAATAATGATAGAATATTTATCAAAACATATAGGGCAATAATAAATACAACCTGTTTCATAATTTCTTATCTGTTTACTTTATTATTTCCTTAATTCCGCAACACTATTGTAAATTAAACTTTTTAAGTACCTGAGCAACAAAAAGTTGCTCATGATTTTGCCATGTCAGAATTTTCACTTATCTTAGTGTTGCTTTAAAAAACAAATAAAACTCTGAATGACATGGCAAAAATACAAATAAAATCTGAGAAACTCACTCCTTTTGGAGGATTTTTTTCTATTATGGAGCAATTTGATGCTCTTTTAGCTCAAACCATAGATTCCAC